>Ga0183099_1001107_pt1 | contig 16408 bp, 15 predicted proteins | sample Biomet1_FD_127788 | JGI IMG/M metagenome (GOLD analysis project Ga0183099, IMG submission 127788) | Microbial communities from bioreactor (seeded with anoxic lake sediment) at LBNL, California, USA - Biofuel metagenome 1 | ecosystem: Engineered > Bioreactor > Anaerobic > Unclassified ... | reverse complement strand
AATTATAATGAAGAAACGTATTTTGGGTAAAGAAGGGTTAGAGGTTTCATCTATTGGGCTTGGGTGTATGGGAATGAGCCACGGTTATGGGCCTGCCTCTGATAAAAAAGATGCTATTGCAGTTATTCATAAGGCTGTTGATTTAGGTGTGAATTTTTTCGATACTGCAGAAGTTTATGATGATAATGAAATTTTAGTAGGAGAGGCTTTAGCCCCTTTCAAAAATCAAGTGGTAATTGCAACTAAATGTGGTATAAAAAATGTCAACGGAAAACAGGTGTTGGATGGGCGCCCGGAAACAATCAGGCAATCGGCAGAGAAATCGCTAAGGCGCTTAGGAGTCGATAGAATTGATCTCTATTATTTGCACCGAGTAGATACAAGTGTTCCTATTGAGGAAGTGGCAGGAACGATGCAGGATCTAATGCAGCAGGGGAAAATTCGTCACTGGGGACTTTCGGAAGCGGGAGTTCAGACAATTCGGCGTGCACATGCAGTTTGCCCGTTAACAGCAATTCAAAGTGAATATTCTATGATGTGGCGAGAGCCAGAGGAAGCGTTGTTGCCTGCCTTGGAAGAATTGGGAATTGGTTTCGTTCCATTTAGCCCGTTAGGCAAAGGGTTTTTGACTGGAACCATCAACAAAGACGCTAATTTCGGTCAAGCTGATTTTCGCACCGTTGTGCCCCGCTTCTTGCCGGAAAATATTGAGGCAAACCAAGTGCTTGTAGATCTCGTAAAAAAAGTGGCAGCCAAAAAGAATGCAACGCCTGCGCAGATTGCACTAGCTTGGGTGTTGGCACAGAAACCATGGATCGTTCCAATTCCAGGAACAAGTAATATGGAACGTCTGAAAGAAAATTTAGGTGCTGCGTCCATACAATTGTCTAAACAGGAATTGCTAGATTTAGGCGCAGCGCTTGATAAAATAAAAGTAACCGGAGATCGCTACCCGGCGGGTTCTGATGCGGCTAAACGGGTAGGAAAATAGCATATAACAGCGAATATTAATGGATTTTGATAAAGGAGGGAATGGAATGAAAGTACTATTAGTAAACGGCAGTCCGCATGAAAAAGGTTGTACTTATACGGCACTTAAGGAAGTTGCCGGCACATTAGAAAAGGAAGGAATTGAGTCAGATTTTTTCTGGATTGGCAACAAACCTTTGGCTGGATGTATTGCCTGTAGAAGCTGCATGGAAAAGAAAAAATGTATTTTCGAAGATAAAGTCAACGAATTTTTGTCTATAGCAAAGAGTGCGGACGGATTCATATTTGGTACACCTGTACATTATGCATCTGCAAGTGGTGCAATGACTTCGTTTATGGATCGCCTGTTCTATGCAGATTTGCTTTCAGGCAGACAGTCATTTTGTTTAAAGCCAGCTGCCACAGTTGTTTCCGCCCGAAGGGCTGGAACAACCGCTACTTTTGACCAGCTCAACAAATATTTCACTATATCGCAGATGCCAGTTATATCATCGCGCTATTGGAACATGGTTCATGGTGCTACTCCGGAAGATGTGAAGAAAGATTTGGAAGGGTTACAGATCATGCGCGTATTGGCAAGAAATATGGCCTGGTTCTTAAGGTGCAAGGAAGCTGGCATGAAGGCTGGTGTACAGTTTCCGATACAAGAAGAAAGCATTTACACCAATTTTGTTCGGGAGTGAAGCTTTATATTTTTACTAATCAGGTTGTATCTGTGGACTTTGTAACGCTGGCTAATGGAGTAAAAATGTTGCACGGATTTAGACTCTACGATTGAAAGATTTAAAATAATAATTGAAAAGATGCGTTAAGCTACAAAGAAGGATGGAGGTGTTTTTATGTTAAAGAAAGGTATTTTAACCGCACTTGTGGTAACTGGTATGATGGTTGGCTCTGCTTCGGCTATGAGTAGGCCTGTCACGATTGAGGATCAGGGTAGTTTTCTGTCTGGCGGTACGGTAGTGACTGCACCGGGGAAATACGATGGAACAAAGCCGATGAATCTTGATGGTGAAACATTGCATGGCGACCATGCATATGTCTTCTACCAAAAGCCGGTCAAAGCTCATAAATACGGGCTGGTTTTCCTGCACGGCGCTGGACAGTCGGCAAAGACTTGGGAGACAACACCGGACGGGCGTGATGGTTTTCAGAATATCTTTTTGGAACGGGGCTATAGCACATATCTTGTAGATCAGCCGCGTCGCGGCAAAGCTGGCCGCTCAACCGTACCGGAAAAGATTTCCGCGACACCGGATGACCAGCTTTGGTACAACACATTCCGCATTGGCCAATGGCCGGACTACTATGAGAATGCGCAGGTGCCAAGAGATAAGGAATCATTAGAGCAATTTTTCCGTCAGATTACACCGAATACCGGTGCATATAATGATGAGGTCATTGCCGCTGCTATGGCTAATGTATTTGAAAAATCTGGTGACGGTGTTCTTGTGACTCATTCACAAGGAGGCGGCCCAGGCTGGTATACGGCAATCAAGACGGACAAGGTGCGAGGCATTGTTGCGATGGAGCCGGGTGCGTTCCTTTTCCCTGAGGGTGAAGTGCCAGAGGTAGAGGCGACAAGTAGTCCGTTCCCGGCAAAAGGTGTGGCCGTTCCGGCAAATGATTTTCTGAAACTCACGAAGATTCCTATCGTGGTCTATTATGGGGATAATATTCCATCCGAACCGACGGATAATTGGGGACAGGATAATTGGCGTGTACGTTTGAACCTGGCACGGAAATGGGCGGCAGCCATCAACCGTTATGGCGGTGATGCGACAATCGTCCATCTCCCGGAGGTCGGCATTTATGGCAATACACATTTTCTTTTTGCAGATTTAAACAACGTGCAGATTGCAGATTTGGTAGAAAAATGGATGAAGGTTAAAGGGCTTGCAAAATAACTGTAGCAAGGCGATAACAATAGGTGAATTGTTATATAGCCGCGTGGCGGTGTCACTTTAGTCCATTTATCGAAAATCAATATTAAAATAAAAAGGGGTTGCGGATAACTCGAAATACGGTTATTCGCAACCCCTTGTATATAAGTGATTTTAATAATTTCACATTATATAATACAACTTTGAGCCTGCTTAAAGCCAATAGGTGTTGTGAAGTTTTTGTAAAATACTTGACTTGAAGTGAACTCCAAGTGATATTATAACTGCCAATAGAGGAATAAATTATTGGAAGTATCTTTTGCGGAAATCCTCAAAAAGAACGGAGAAATTCATGAAAGCGTGGTTAAAAAAAATGATGGCAGTATCGTTAATGGGTATTGTTGCTTTGCCTATCGGAGCAGTTTTTTACTTGCAGCAGCCCAAGTTCGGTAAAGCGCCCGAAGGCATGCGCCTGCAAAGAATTGAAGAATCACCCAACTATGTTGACGGGCAGTTTCAAAATCTGGTAGCAACGCCTCGGATTGTTGAAGGAAGCCGCGTTTCTTCCTTTTGGAATTTTTTCTTTTCACAGAAAGAACGTCCCGTACCTATTGATTCCATTCCAACTGTCAAAACAGACTTAAAAGCGCTGGATAAAAACAGGGACTTTGTTATCTGGCTTGGACATTCTTCTTATTTCATACAATTTGGCGGTAAGAAAATATTGATTGATCCAGTCTTCAGTTCTTCAGCAGCACCGGTTGATTTTGCGAATAGGGCTTTTGCGGGAACCTCCTTATATGGAGCTGAGGATATTCCGGAAATAGATTATTTGCTTATTTCACACGATCATTGGGATCATTTGGATTATCCTACTGTTATGGCCCTGAAGTCGAAAATCAAAAATGTCATATGCGGCTTAGGTGTAGGTGCGTATTTTGAGCAATGGGGTTTTGCCGGCGATATAATACATGAGGCTGATTGGTATGACTCTTTGGAAATGGATAAAGATTTTATCGTGCATGTCTTACCGGCACGGCATTTCTCCGGACGTTTGTTGAGTCCCAATAAAACGCTGTGGACTTCATTTGCGCTGGAAACGCAAAATAAGCGCATTTTCTATAGCGGTGACGGCGGTTATGGACCGCATTTCAAAGAAATCAGGGAAATGTTCAATGGTTTTAATCTGGTAATTTTGGAAAACGGTCAATATGACAAAAAATGGCCCTATATTCATATGATGCCTGAAGAAGTAGCACTGGCTGCCGATGAGTTGAATGCTGAGGCTCTCTTGCCGGGGCATTCAGGCAAATTCTCCATAGCAAACCATTCCTGGGATGAGCCGTTTAAAAGGATAACAGAGGCAAGCAAGGGAAAGCACTATAGGCTATTAACGCCCATAATAGGTGAGCCGGTAGAACTGGGGAATAAACAGCAAACTTTTTCCCATTGGTGGGAAGGGCTCAGGTAATAATGAAAATATGAAAATTACTTGACTTGGAGTAGACTCCAGGGTTTACAATCTAGAAAAAGAGAGGGTAATACTTCGGAGGTAGTTTTGTGAAAAGAATTTTGAAAATCTTAATACCATTAGTTTTAATTTTATGCGCCGGTGCTTATGCTTTTTTGCCAGGGGCGCAGTCATTGTCACAGCAGCCATTTGCTTTTTCAAAAAATGTAGCTGGGGCTTATTCTTCTATGAGCAAAAATGAAGCAATGTACATTCGACAGCTCATTACTGCTGACAGCGCAAAGTCACGCACGATCATGTGGCAGTCAGAAGCCACAGAGAATGGCGCTTTTGTTGAATACAGGGTCAAGGGGGCGGAGCAGATAAGTTCGGCGGCTGCAACCAACGAGCAATTTACAGATGATAAAATCACCAACTATCTGCATTCCGTTATTTTAACTAATTTAACTGCAAATACTAAGTATGAATACCGCGTTGGCTATGGCGAAAAGCGCAGTGAATGGCATGATTTTGCAACAGCGGGCAATGGTCGCTTTAAGGCGCTTATCTTCCCGGATTCTCAATCTAATGATTACAGGGGATGGGCGAACCTGGTACAGGCGGCAGGAAAGGTAAATCCGGACGCCGCTTTCTTCATTAATATGGGTGACTTGGTCGACAATGGTGAAGATAATACTCAATGGCGGGCCTGGTTTGATTCTGTTAATGGGATGATAGATAGAATACCGGTAGCACCGCTATTAGGAAATCATGAGACCTATGACCTTAATTGGAAAGTTCGTATGCCGCTGGCTTACTTGAATTTATTTTCACTGCCTGCCAATGGGAGTACTGAACGAAAAAATCAGTATTACTCCTATGATTATGATGATGTACATTTTATTGTTTTAAATACTCAAATGGCAGAGATAGAACAATTTCAGCCAGGGCTTTTGGCTGAGCAAACGGAATGGTTTAAAAGCGATATTGCTAAGACCGATAAAAAATGGAAAGTAGTTTTAATGCATAAAGATGTTCTGACTTATGCCTTTAAGAACAGGACGGATCGCCAAGCAGGTATTTCTGATATTGGACAAGCTTTCATGCCGCTCTTTGACCAATATGGCGTCGATGTTGTTCTTACTGCCCATTTACATACTTATCGTAATCGTGGGCATATCCAAAACTTCGAGCGTGATGCGCGCGGTCCATTATATATTCTTACCGGCGTCGCAGGAAATGTTCGCTATCCGGAATTGTGGGCTGATCATCCTCTTGATGTGACGGTAGCTCCGCAACCGGAAACAGACAACTATATGACGCTGGAAGTAAGCGGTAATACTTTAAGATTGGCAGCCTTTTTGCCAGACGGTAAACAAATTGACAAGGTAGAAATAAAAAAATAAGATCGGGTGATTAATTTGAATAAAAAAGTTTTAGTATTATCTTCCAGTCCAAGAAGGGGCGGCAATTCTGATATACTATGCGACCAGTTTATGCTTGGTGCGCAAGAGGCAGGCAATCAGGCTGAAAAAATATTTTTAAAAGATAGAGACATTAATTATTGTCTGGGGTGTGGTACCTGCCAAAAAAGCGGCAGTTGTGTGCAGAAAGATGATATGGAAGAAATCATGGACAAGATGGTTGATGCAGATATTATCGTTATGGCAACACCTGTCTATTTCTACAGTATGAGTGCACAGATGAAGACGCTTATCGATAGAACCTGTCCTGTATATACAAAAATCAGCAATAAAAAATTCTATATAATTGCAACAGCAGCCGACGGAGGCGAGGATGCACTGGATGAGACAATTGCGGGCTTCAGGGGATTTTTCCGCTGCCTTGATAATCCTGAGGAAGCAGGAATAATCGCAGGTATCGGCGCATGGAATATTGGGGACATTAAAGTGCATCCGGCAATGAAAAAAGCGTTTGCATACGGAAAGAATGTATAACTGAGAATCAATTTGCGAGAATGGTCATTAAATATTTTAAAGGGATGATATTATGAAAAAAGTATTAGCATTGGTTACTACTCTAATTATGGCGTTTACTCTTATAGGGTGTGGCATCAATAGTAGCTCTAAGACAAAAACAGAACCCAAAGCTGATGTTGCAGCGCCAAATGTGAGCAGTCAAGTTACAAAAACTGGCGATAAACCTGCGAAAATCCTCATAGCCTATTATTCAAGAACTGGTAATACCAAGAATGTTGCTCAAGAAATTCAAAAAAATGTTGGCGGCGATCTTTTCGAAATCAAAACTACTAACACTTACCCAGAAGAATACCAAGCGACTACAGAGCAGGCTAAAACTGAAAAAAATAATAATTTCCGTCCACAGCTTGCTGCAAAAGTTCCAAATATAGATTCTTATGATGTTATTTTTGTTGGTTACCCTATTTGGTGGGGAACGATGCCAATGGGCGTATTTTCCTTCCTGGAACAGCATAATTTTGCCGGTAAAACCGTTATCCCATTTTGTACTCATGGAGGCAGCGGTCTTGGTGACAGCGTAAGTGACATCAAGAAAACTTTACCACAAGCTGATGTTCTGTCAGGATTCGCTCTGCGTGGTTCTGAGGCTGGTAAATCCCAAACAGAAATTGCAAACTGGCTGAAAAGTATCGGCATGGCTAAATAAAAAGATTGACTTGGAGTTAACTCCAAGTGTTAGAATTACTGCTACAGGAGGTGGATGCTAATGACGATTACAGAAGTCGCTAAATTATATGATCTTTCGGCAGATACTTTGCGTTATTATGAACGCATAGGCATTATCCCAAGTGTCAATCGCAATACTAATGGCATCAGAAATTATAATGATAATGATTGCGGCTGGGTTGGGTTTGCTAAGTGTATGCGCGGTGCCGGCTTGCCGGTTGAAGTATTGATTGAGTATGTTACATTATTTCAACAGGGTGAAGCTACCGTTGAAGCAAGGAAAGAAATTCTTATTGAACAGCGGGATAAATTAGTTGAACGTATAGCAGAAATGCAAGAAACCTTGGAACGGCTGAACCATAAAATAGAAAATTACGAAACTGGCGTCAGAAAAGCGGAAGCCAATTTAAAATTAGATAACGAATAATATTCATACCGACTTGGAGTAAAATCCAGGTTGGTATTTTTTATAAAATAGGCTTGACTTCGAGTTAACTCTAGATGTTATTCTCAGTTTGTACATAGTAATCGTTTATGAAAGGAGAAGAATTTTGATGAGGAAAAAGTTAATATTATATGTTTTATGCATAATCTGTTTTTTATTAATGATATCGTTTGCTTTTATTGTTTATGCTAAAACTTGCAACACAGCTATCAACGTTAAGAATTGCAAAGCTGAGATGCAAATGCTGAATGATTTTATTGACAAAGAACAGCAGGTAAGGAAGGCCGATAAAACACTGATCGTTTATTATTCTTATACGGATGATACGCGCAAACTTGCTAATATGATTCATGAAAGGGTGGGCGGAGATATCTTGGAAATTCAGCCGTTGGAACTTTATCCTGATGACTATAATGCCGCCTACGCGCAAGGACGCAAAGAAGTCGAAGGACGTATCAAACCCCAACTAAATAATAATTTCAAGGATATTTCTGAGTACGGTACCATCTATTTAGGCTCGCCAATTTGGTTCGGGACTATTGCCCCGCCGGTTGCCAGCTTTCTTTATGGGCAGAGTTTGGCAGGCAAAACAATTATACCGTTCTGTACTTATGATGGTTTAGGTACAGGACAAAGCAATGAAGAAATCGCTCGTCTTAGTCCAAATGCCAGAATTGCCGAAGGCTTTGCCGTTAAACGCACAGAAGTTGCAAAAGCCCGGGAAGCACTTGATGAATGGCTAAACAGAATAAATTAATAATAAAGGAAGTTGAATGAATATAAATTTTGTAATTGGCAGATATCTTTTTACTAATAAAGATTTATACAAATTATTTTACCCGCTCATCATTGAGCAGTTTTTAGAATACCTAGTAGGACTGGCAGACTCGATTATGGTGGCGCATGTAGGGGAAGCAGCTGTGTCAGGTGTATCATTAGTGGATTTTGTCATGGCACTGCTCATTAGCTTATTTACAGCATTGTCTACTGGCGGTGCCGTCATTGCCGGGCAGTATATCGGCAGCAAGAAATCAGAAGAAGCGAGAGAAGCAGCAAATCAATTGGTATGGTTTGCCGGCGCCTTGTCAGTTATTATAATGCTTCTTGTTTATCTGGCTAGACCATTGATTTTAGACGGTCTGTTCGGGCAAATTACTGGTGAAGTACGCAGTGAGGCCGATATCTATTTGATGATTACAGCCATATCTATTCCTTTTCTCGCCTTATATAATGCCGGAGCCGCTATATTTCGCACAATGGGTAATGCAAAGCTGCCTATGCAAGTTATGCTGCTTATGAACATAGCGCATGCCGTAGGCAATGGCATATTAATCTATGGCTTTCACTTTGGAACCGAAGGTGTTGCTATACCGACCCTGCTATCAAGAATCGCAGCCGCAGTTATCATTATTGCTCTGGCTTTTAATAAAAAACAAATTCTTTATATAAATAAGAGTATCAGGCATAAATTTAGCTGGCCGATGATAAAAAGGATTTTAAGTATTGGTTTACCTTATGGTTTGGAAAATGGTTTGTTTTATTTAGGAAGAATTGTTGTGCTCGGTATTGTGGCCGTTTTCGGTACTGCATCAATTGCCGCCAATGCGGTTTCGGGCACTATTGTTATGTTTCAGGTGCTGCCAGGCATGGCAATAGGTCTTGGCTTAACGGTAATTATTGCAAGATGCGTAGGCGCAGGTGATTATGAGCAGGCCAAATACTATACGAAAAAGATTATGGGTTTTGTTTATGTGGCGCATCTGTTGAGCTGCGCATTGGTGCTTGCTTTGCTTCCGGCTATATTAAATGTTTATGGACTATCTGAGGAAGCAACATCAATGACCATAAAAAATGTCTGGTGGCATGGTGCTTTTATGGTCGCAATCTGGCCGCTTGCCTATACCTTGCCGGTTACTTTTCGTGCCGCTGGAGATGCCAAATTCCCGATGTGGGTTGGAATTACAACTATGTTCTTCTGTAGGATAGCGCTGGCGTATTGGTTGAGTATTTATTGCAATATGGGGATGTTCGGAACCTGGGTTGCTATGTTTATTGACTGGATCGTGAAAGCTGTTGTCTTTGTCTGTCGTTATTTTGGCGGTAGGTGGACCGCTTATCATGCTATTTAAACATTAAAACTTCAGTGCTAAAAATTCAGGCAGGTTAGCTTCCGAAAAACTGGAAGATGTAAGCCAGCAGAGGAAAATAACCAGTATTTATATAAATATTTGAGATGGAGAGATGAAAAAAATGAATGATTTGAGTAACAGTGTAATTTTCCCCAAAGGAAGCAGAATGCCGGAACCATATAATCAATACTTTGTCGGACAGGCTTATTTGCAAATGCTTGTAACTGGAGACAATGAGTTCAACTGCCCTATCGGCAATGTAACGTTCGAGCCGGGCTGCCGCAACAATTGGCATAGGCATCCGGGAGGACAGATTCTTTTAGTTACAGGCGGGCGGGGATGGTATCAGGAAGATGGGAAAGAAGCTTGCAAACTTAAGGCTGGCGATGTAGTAAAGATTCCTGCGAATGTAAAACATTGGCATGGCGCGTCAAAAGACAGCTGGTTTGTACACTTATCGGTGGAAACTAATAGTCAGGCAGGTCCTGCAGAATGGTTTGAACCAGTTAATGATGAGGAATATGACAAGCTGAAATAATAAATATATTGTGTGCATGACTTCCAACGACACAGCAAAAACATAGGATATTAACAAATCCAACTTTTGCTGTGTCATTTTTTATTACCAGATATTATGGAACGCTTTAAAAAAAATTCTTATAGGCGCTAAGCTCAATTCAGTATATGAAAGGAATTCATAATTGTTGCAAATAGTATGAGTAAAGGCACAAAAGATTTATAATATAGGTAGATATGATTTAAGTAATCCAAAAATGATAATAAAGATAGGTGTGTGCCTTGAAAAAATATATTGAAAGCATAGATTTGCTGAGAGGTATTTGCCTCATATTGATGGTTTTCATCAATTTCTTTGATGAAATTGCCGAAATCAGCATCTTGGAAGCAAAGCAGGGTTTTTACATTGATTTTTTGGTTACCTCTATGGTGCCTAACGTGTTTATGACGCTGATGGGGTTTTTGCTCATTCTGAGTAATGGCTTTAAGGCGAAACATGTTTTTATCAAAGCGCTTACGATATTGCTGATTGGCTTTGCTGTTAACCTTATTCGCGTGCCGCTGCCACAACTGATCGGCAATCGCTTGGGCATTACTGAATATGGTGACTTGTTTGGTAATGCCATCTATCACTTGACCATGATTGATATTTACTCGTTTGCTGGGTATGCCTTGTTGACGATTATACCGTTAACTTTCTTTAGGCTGCCCTATCCAATTTATTTTGTCTTCAGCGGTTTGGCTATGATGGCGGCAAGCTTCGGTGAAGAGATACTTGATTGGCTGCCTTTAGACTTGGAATTTATTTTCAGCTATCTTTTTATTGGTGAGCCACGCAATGTGTATTTCCCAATTTTCCCTTGGATTGCCTATCTGTTTCTGGGGATTGGACTCGGCCTTTTTTACTTAAAATATGGCAGAAATTTGTTGTACAAATTGTTAGCGGTTTCAGGACCGGTGTTCTTAGGCATTGGTTATACTATTTTTAAATCACATTATGATTTTGACAAGGGTTTTTCTATGCTGCATGACTTTTATCAGCATGACTATACTGTCGGAATTTATTTGCTTGGCATGGCCATGCTGTTAATCTTTCTGGCGGAAGTATTTTTGCCGAAATTACCGCAGTGGCTAAAAAACCATCTGGCTTTTACCAGTCGCAATATCATGAAGTTTTATTTTTTCAGCTGGGTGTATACAGGCTGGTTTGTAACTTTGCGCGGCTACAATAGTGACTTCAGCGTTGAGGAATGTGTTATTGGAGCAGCCTGCATTTACCTGCTTTCTTATATTAGTTCGATTTGCCTGGTTAAACTGGGATCAGATGAGTCTGGTGAAGGGAAAAAGGGTTAAGACAATATATTTTCACAATCTTCACTTGACTTTTCGTGAAATTCATACTAAAATACTAGAGATTAAACATCAATATTATATAAAGAAAGATATCATCAAAATTATTTGCAGAGGAAACAAGATTTAATAATGATTAAATACTTTGACAAAAGTAAGGTAATAGATGATTATGAGGCATTAAAAATGACAATAGAAAGAGCACAAAAACTTAAAGATTATTTACAAGAGTTAGAAAGCGTTGTGGTAGCGTTTTCCGGCGGCGTGGACAGTTCATTTCTGGCCGCTGCAGCTTATAAGGCGCTTGGCGATAAAGCAGTAGCTGTTACGGCAGTTTCCGAAACTCTCTCCGAAACGGAGAAAATGGAGGCGCGTAAGACAGCGGCGGCTATCGGTATCAGGCATGAAGAACTTTGGATCAGCGAATTAGAAGATCCTGAATTTGTAGCTAACAACGGTGACCGTTGCTACCACTGCAAACATACGCGTTTCAGCTCTTTGACAGCTTGGGCGCAGGAGCACGGGTACAAATGGGTAATCGATGGTTCTAATATAGACGACCTTTGCGATTATAGACCTGGCATGAAGGCGATTAAAGAATTGGAGGGTGTCTGCAGTCCATTGCTGGAAAATGGCTTGGGTAAAGAAGACATCCGCAGCTTATCCAAGGTATGGGGACTGCCAACCTGGAATAAACTAAGCATGCCTTGCTTGTCCTCACGGATTGCTTATGGAGAAAGAATTACACCTGAGCGTTTGCGCCAGGTAGAACAAGCGGAAGCAATCATCCGCAAATATGTCAAAGGCCCCGTGCGTGTACGCCATCATGGAGTACTGGCCAGAATTGAAGTTGATGCGAAGTCGCTGGGGATTCTGGTAATACCGGAAGTAGCAGCTTATATTAATAAAGCAATCAGTGACTTAGGTTTTAAATATGTCTCTTTGGATATGGGTGGCTACAAGACCGGCAGTTTGAATCAACAATTGGAAAATATCTGATATTGGCAGTGGTTTGACAGGGAGGAAATAAGTTTTGCATGCATTCTCACGTACAGAAATAATCATAGGTGAACAAGGCCTTCAACGTTTAGCTGAAGCCAAAGTGGCAATTTTCGGCGTCGGCGGCGTTGGCAGCTATGTTGCGGAAGGGCTTGTGCGAGCAGGTATAGGTAAATTTGTTCTGGTGGATGATGATACTATCTGCTTAACGAATACCAATCGTCAGCTGCATACAACACGTAAAACGATCGGACAGCCGAAAGTTGAGGCGATGCGGCAACGGATGTTGGATATTAATCCGGCAGCGGTAATTGAAACAATCCAGTCTTTCTATCTTCCAGAAAAAGCTGACCAGTTGCTTCAAGACGACTATGATTATATTGTTGATGCCTTAGATACGGTTACTGCCAAAATAGATTTAGCTGTGCAGGGAAAAGCAAGAAGTATACCAGTCATCAGTGCAATGGGTGCCGGTAATAAGCTTGACCCAGGTGGGTTTAAAGTGACTGATTTATCAAAAACCAGTGTTTGTCCTTTGGCTAAGGTCATGCGCAAGGAACTGCGTAAGCGGGGAATAGAGCACCTGAAGGTTGTTTATTCTGAAGAAAAACCATGTGTGCCTATTTGCGTTGAAGCAAGTGACTGCAGCAAACATTGCATCTGTCCGCCAGGGTCGACTAAGCATTGCCTCGAAAGACGCAGTGTACCGGGTAGCATCTCTTTTGTCCCCGGCGTAGTTGGTTTATTAATTGCCGGCGCAGTCGTCAATGACTTGCTGGCAGCGGAATAGAAAAATAGAGTAAAAATAGCCTTAAACTGTAACAGTTTAAGGCTATTTGCAAAAATAAATATATGTGTTTTATGTCGTCTGAGCTATAAGTTCAGACGACATTTTTTATGAGTTACGAATCGATTATTAAGAAATATAATTTGACGCGGAATTAAGTTGACATCAAGAGCAACTGCGCTATATATTATTATTAATAATAATTAATGTAAATATTCAAAAAATATTAAGGAGGGGAAAAAATGACGGTAAAATGGGACGGAACGAAGATGTTAAAAACAATCATTGCCAATGAAGAGTCAACAGCTAAACTTTACAGAGCAATCGCAGAGAACGCTAATATCGGTGCCAAATTTTTTGATATATTGGCTGCGGATGAAGAAAGGCACAAAATGATCTACGAAGGACTGTTGGCCAAATATGCCGACAAACTAGGACTGGAGTTGGACGAAGCGTATTCGGAATACGTTGATCTCTTGATCAGGAGGAACGTAGTTTTTGACAACAAACTGATCGAAGATGCAAAAACAATCGATAGGCGCGACCAGATTTTGGAAATCGCCGAACGGGCTGAGCGAGACGCAATCTTGTTTGTATCTGAACTCCAGAAAATGTATCCGATTATGGCAAAGGAAGAAATGGCCATTATTTTGAACGAAGAAAGAAAGCACTTAAAGATGGTTCTTGAAAAGCAGGAATTGCAGCAGCCTTATATTCGGGGTCTTTGATCACAGGTGTAAATGTCGTATGGAGTTTTCCACTGTTACCCTCGGAGCGTATACGAAGTAATAGTTACACCGTTTTATCAGTATTCAGCCAAAACACACATCGAGACGGTCACACTCCTGCAAAGAAAAACAAATAATTGGTAATACTAATAAATCAGCCACAACTTGTTATGTTGTGGCTGATTTACTTATTGGATTGTCACCACTTAGTCGGGGGAAGATACATAATAAATAACATTATGAATATCGTAACCGATTGAAATATTAGGCGAAATCACTACATTCTATTAATAAAATAACGGCCTCCGCCATGATTTATTATGGTGGAGGCCGTTAAGATTATAACGTCAATATTATTCACGTGTTTGAATGGCATTTTGCAACTTAGTTATAATGTTGTATGCTCAGGCTCATTCCAATAGTAAACGACTTATAGTGCCCGACGATATAATTCGATTACTTCGTTAAGTTTGAGCTTTCGTGGATTTGTCAGTGCACAGGCATCTTTCATCGCGTTTTGGGACATTACTTCCAAATCTTCTTCTTTTACGCCTAGTTCTTTTAATCCGGCAGGAATATTGACATCTAACGAGAGTTGTTTAATTGCTGCAATGGCGACATCTGCGGCTGAGCGAATGGAGAGGCCATTGATGGTTTCTCCCATAGCGGCAGCAATGTCCGCAAACCGCTGAGGGTTGGCTATAATGTTATAGCTTTCGACATGTGGTAGCAGAATTGCATTGCAAATTCCGTGAGGCAAATTATAGAAACCACCCAATTGATGAGCCATGGCATGAACATAACCTAGGCCGGCATTGTTAAAAGCCATTCCGGCCAAGAATTCGGCGTAAGCCATGTTGTCACGCGCTTGCATATTGCTACCGTCTGCTACTGCATTTCTTAAATTTTCTGTGATCAACTTAATTGCGGCCAGAGCTGCGGAATCGGTTACTGGAGTAGTCGATGCTGATACATAGGCCTCTATAGCATGCGTTAACGCGTCCATGCCTGTAGCGGCTGTTAAAGCCGGTGGCATACCAACCATCAATAATGGATCGTTAATAGCAACTGCAGGGGTAACACGCCAATCAACAATCGCCATTTTGACATGGCGGTCTGTATCAGTAATGATACAAAATCTAGTGATTTCGCTACCTGTTCCTGCTGTCGTGTTTACAGCAATGAGAGGCGTCATTGGTTTGACGGATTTATTCAATCCCTCATAATCGCGAATAGTTCCACCGTTAGTTGCAACAATCCCGATTCCTTTGGCGCAATCATGGGCACTCCCGCCGCCAAGTGAAATGATACTGTCGCAATGATTTTCCCAATAACATGTGAGTCCATCGCTTACATTTAAATCAGTGGGATTGGGCTGAACTCCATCAAAAAGTACAACTTCAACGCCGGCATCAGTAAGTTGTTGCTGAATCTGTTCAGCAATGCCTGCAGCGACAATTCCTTTATCTGTAACAAGCAAAACCTTACTGCCACCCAGTGATTTTATTTGGCTGGCCACCTGAGTTGACGCACCAATACCCATTAAATTGACTGTGGGCAGATAATATTCATATATTTGTTTTCCTAAAACCATCTGATACACCTCATTTTTTGGTTTTTAAAATTAGAGTTTGTTTTACTTATAAGGGGCATAATGTGAGAAGTTTTAATTGTAAGATCTTTGATGCTAATATTAAAAAAGTTTAACTGATTTTTAAAATTGTTCGTCCAACATGCTTCCCTTGTTCCATTTTTGAAAAGACATTTGGCAGATCATCAAGACTCACCTCATTAACTGGTAAATCGTTCATGATATGCCACTCATTACCGAAGCGTTCCCAAATATCTAAACGCTTTTCGATAGGATAATTTACAGAATCAATTCCTAAAATATTGATTCCGCGCAATATAAAGGGAAGTACTGTTGTTTCCATTTTTATACCACCAGCGTTACCGCACATACTTATGCTTCCACCATAATAGATCTGGGGTATCAGTGTCGATGCTACGTCTCCTCCCACTGCATCAAGAACAAAGTTGAACCTTTGCTTACCCAGAGGCTTTTTGTTTTCCAAAATAATGTCTTCCTGGTACAGAACTGTCTTTGCACCAAGAGATTTTATTAAATCCTCTGATTGACGGTTTATGGTCAAAGCAGATATGTTGGTATATCCACTTTTTGATAAAAGCTTTAACGCAACGCTTCCCACACCGCCGGGAGTGCCAGTAACCAATATTTCCGGTTGTTTAGTCGTATTCATTCCCATTTTTTCCAGAGCACTGATAGAAATGGCTGCAGTGAAACCAGCGGTTCCAATTACCATGGCATCCCTTAAAGAAAGCCCGGACGGCAAAGGGACTACCCAGTTGTCAGGTACGCGTACATATTCTGAAAATCCACCAGTATGTGTCATCCCTAATTGAAATCCAGTTATTAATACTTTCTGACCAACATAAAATTGGTT
>Ga0183099_1001106_pt1 | contig 16423 bp, 20 predicted proteins | sample Biomet1_FD_127788 | JGI IMG/M metagenome (GOLD analysis project Ga0183099, IMG submission 127788) | Microbial communities from bioreactor (seeded with anoxic lake sediment) at LBNL, California, USA - Biofuel metagenome 1 | ecosystem: Engineered > Bioreactor > Anaerobic > Unclassified ... | reverse complement strand
ATGGCTTATTCTCTCAGCGGCATCAACGAGGCTGTCCGCAGCGATCCCAGGGAATTTTCCCAGCGCTGCGACGAGGAATTCCAGAAGTAAGGTACACACGGCGGACTGAAAAAATTGCCGAACTGCGGAATACACGGCAAGACCCGGCAAAATTTTGGAGAATCAGGCGGCGTTTTGCCGCGTTTTATCAAAGGTTGGGCAATGGTCCGTCCTCTTCGGCCATTGGGTCGGAGGAATTCGGCGATTGAATCAGGGGACACGGTTTCCCAGCGCCGCGTACCCTTACTGAAAGGGGTTTGAAATTATGGCTTATTCTCTCAGCGGCATCAACGAGGCTGTCCGCAGCGATCCCAGGGAATTTTCCCAGCGCTGCGACGAGGAATTCCAGAAGAAGGTACACACGGCGGCTGAAAAAATTGCCGAACACCGCAGCGAGTCTCGCATCATCCTGCTGTCCGGTCCCTCCGGCTCCGGCAAAACCACAACCGCACTGAAGATAGAGGATACTCTGAAGGCCATGGGTGTAATGACCCATACGGTGTCCATGGACAACTATTTCAACACCATTGATCCGGAAACCGCTCCCCGGAACCGTGAGGGCGCCGTCGACTTCGAGTCTCCGTTCTGCCTGGATATTGAGCTGCTGAATCGCCATTTTGCAATGCTGGACCGGGGCGAGACCATCCATGTGCCTAAGTACGAATTTGCCCGGCAGATGCGCTCTGATATCATGTCCCAGCCCCTGAGGCTGGGACATGATGAGCTGGTGATTTTCGAGGGCATCCACGCTCTGAACGACGTGATCATCGGCAAGAACCCAAAGGCATTCAAACTCTATATTGCCGCCCGCAGCAGCGTGACGGACGAGGGCAGTGTGGTTTTTGACCATGCCTGGCTGCGCCTTTGCCGCCGGATCGTCAGGGACCACAATTTCCGCGGCAGCAGCGCCGAGTTTACGATGAAGATGTGGGATAACGTCCGCAGGGGCGAGAAGCTGTATATCTCCCCCTACAAGGAAAACGCGGACCTAATGTTCGACTCGTCTCTGGAGTGTGAATTCTCCGTGCTGAAACCCCATGTGGTTCCTCTGCTGGAGGAACTGCCCCGGGGCAAATATCTTGTGGCGGACCAGATCCTAAAGGCCTATGAGAAAATTGAGGGCATGGAGGACACCTACCTTGCGCCGGACTCTCTTGCGCGGGAATTTGTTGGCGGCAGTACGTATACGTATTAAGGAGGATGCAGAATATGGATGAGAGATTGCAGGACATTCTGGATACCGTGCAGAAGACGGCTGTGGAGATGGGCTCCGCAGCGGGCGATCTGTTCAGCGCTGCCGGGCAGCGGGCGTCATCCCTGCTCTCTGTGAGCAAACTGAATGTCCGTGCGGCGGACCTGAAGGCTCAGCGCAGCGTCCTTCTTCAGGAGGTGGGTTCCATGGTGTACGGAACCCATATCGGAGAGATCGCCGACTCCGATACCCTGCTCGAAAAGCTCCGGGAGATTGACCGCGTCAATCAGGAGATCGACCGGGTGAGCGGGGAGATCACGCAGCTAAGGCAGTCCGCCCGGGTGTGCCCGCTCTGCGGAGCGGACGCAAAGCCCGGCGACACGTTCTGCCGTCAATGTGGGACTCGGCTGTGATGCAGGCATGACAGCGCGGCGTGCGCATATCTTGGTTGGTGAATCAGCTCCAACTTTGTGAAAAAATCGAGGTAACTTCATGGCGAGTAACGCGAAAAAGCAGTCCTTCCTGAGCGGCGCGGCCACGCTGGCCGGGGCGGTGGCGGTGGTGAAGCTTATCGGAGCGGTCTACCGTCTGCCGGTAAACAACATCCTCAGCGCCGAGGGCAAGACCTATTTCAACATTGCCTACAACGTTTACAACGTCCTTCTGACCATCTCCACGGCGGGACTGCCTCTGGCCATCTCCAAGCTCACCAGTCAGGCGCACGCTCTGGGCCGGAGGAACGAACAGCGTAAGCTATTTCGCACAGCCGTCTGGCTTTTTTTGGGCCTGGGCGTGATATTGAGCCTGCTGATGTTTTTCGGCGCGCCGCAGCTGGCGGAGCTGATGCACCAGCCCAAGGCTGCCCCCGCCATCAAGGTTCTGGCTCCAGCGGTGTTCTGCATGTGTCTTCTGGCCTGTATGCGGGGCTACACCCAGGGCCAGGGCAATATGACGCCCACCGCCGTGTCTCAGGTGCTGGAGGTTCTGTTTAAGCTGGGCGTTGGTCTGCCAGTGGCGTTTTACGTGGTAAGAACCCTGAAAATGGGCGTAAATTACGGCGCGGCGGGCGCGATTCTGGGCGTCACGGTCAGCGAGGTCGTCGCCCTGTTCTTCATGGGGCTCTATCTGTTCCGTCACCGGGACAACACCCCCTCCGAAGATGTGCCTCCCTCCGGGGGAACACTGATGAAGCGGGTTTTGTCCGTCGGCGTTCCCATTACCCTGAGCAACTCCGCCATGAGCATCATCACCTTGCTGGATACGCAGATTGTCCTGAGCCGGCTGGATTCTATCAAAGGCCAGCTCTCCGCCGCTCCCGCAGTGTTGTACGGACAGTACGGCCTTGGCACCGACCTTGTGAACCTGCCGCCCTCTTTTGTCTTTCCTGTCACAATGAGCCTGATTCCCTTTGTAGCGGCAGCTCTGGCCCGGAGAGAAAACGGCCTTGCAAACCGGGTGGTCTCCTCAGCATTTCGGCTGATTGCTCTGCTTGCCATCCCCGCGGGCATCGGCCTGAGCGTGCTGTCCAAGCCGATTCTGATGCTGCTCTATCCGGTCCAGCCTCAGGACGCACTGGCCTGCGCGCCCCTTCTGCGGGTACAGGGCATCGCGTGCATCTTCATCTGTCTGATGAACCTGACCAACGCGATTTTGCAGTCCTACGGCAAGGAGAAACTGCCCATCTGGACCATGATTATGGGCGGTGTCACCAAGATCGTCATGAACTATTTCCTGGTGGGAAACCCCAATATCAACATCATGGGCGCGCCTATCTCCACCCTTTGCTGCTATATGGTCATTGCCGGGCTGAACTTGTTTTTCGTGTGGAAATACTCCCCGGAAAAGCCCCGGTATTTTCAGATTTTCGCCAAGCCCGCGGCAGCGGCTGTGCTGATGGGAGTCTCCGCCTGGACAGTGTATGGACTTTTGTCCCGGGTGTTGTCCGGCGGCGGTTCCGCGTATCTTGGCAACGCCGTGTCTACCTTGGGCGCCATTTTTGTGGCGGTTGTGGTGTACGGTATTCTGGTGCTGGCCCTGCGGATTCTGCGGGCGGAGGATCTGGATTCCATTCCCCACGGAAAGAAACTGGCCAAAATTTTGCGACTTAAGTGAAAAATTGCCGCAAAATCAAGGATTTCCCGCGAATTTATCTTGCAAAGGCAGAGAAGTTATGGTAGATTTTCAATGTAAGCCTCATTATGGTTATGAGGACCTGCTCCGCATCATGGAGCTGCTTCGCGCCCCGGGCGGCTGCCCGTGGGACCGGGAACAGACGCACGAGTCTCTCCGTCGGAATTTTTTAGAGGAGAGCTGCGAGGCGGTGGAGGCCATCGACCGGGGAGACAGAGTTGGGCTTTGCGAGGAGCTGGGCGACGTGCTTTTGCAGGTGGTCTTCCAAGCCCAGCTTGAAAAGGAGCAGGGCGGTTTCACCATGGACGACGTGGCGGACGGCATCTGCAAAAAACTGATCTACCGTCACCCCCACGTCTTCGGTACAGTGGAGGTCAAGGACACCACCGAGGAGCTGGACCGCTGGGAAGTCCTGAAGCGCAGGGAGAAGGGCCAGAAGTCCGCCGCAGACGCGGTGGACGCCGTGGCCAGGACACTTCCTGCCCTCTGGCGAGCCGAGAAAATGCAGAGCAAAGCCGCCAAGGCCGGGTTTGACTGGCCCGACGGCGGCGATGTGATGGACAAGCTGGACGAAGAGGCCGGCGAGCTCCGTCAGGCGGCGGAGAATACCGCTCGTTCCGTGGACGCGCCTCACGGCGTGAAAGAGGAAGTGGGCGACGTGCTGTTTATCGCCGCAAAGATCGCCCAGCGGCACGGCGTGGACCCCGAGGAGGCGCTGCACGCCAGCTGTGATAAATTTGCCCGGCGCTTCCGCTTTGTGGAGGAGCAAGCCTCTGCGGGACTGGAATCTCTCTCTCCGGAAGAAAAGCTGGCTCTGTGGAAACGGGCCAAACAGATAGAATCTTAAAAGCGGACCCCGCTTTAAGAGATAAGCCCAAAGATGTGAATATTATAGGAGGAAATACAAATGAACAAAGCTGAACTTATCAACGCTGTTGCCGCCAAGACGGAAGTTTCCAAGAAGGAAGCCGAGGCTGTCATTGCCGCTACTCTGGACGCTATCACCGCTGCTATGCAGCAGGGGGACAAGGTGCAGCTGGTTGGTTTTGGCTCTTTTGAAGTGAAGAACCGCGCAGAGCGCATCGGCCGCAATCCCAAGACCAAAGAGGAGATCAAGATCCCCGCATCCAAGATCCCCGCCTTCAAGGCCGGCAAGGCTCTGAAGGACTCCATTGCGAAGTAAGCACGGCCTTCACGAGACAATTATAGATGCTTCGCGCGGGGGGACAGCAGTCCCCCCGCGCATTTTTCCCATTGGGAACACTTCCCAAATTTTTTAAAAGGAGCTTTTATATGCGGCTGGACAAATATCTCAAAACCGCGCGGCTCATTAAGCGGCGTACCGTTGCAAACGAGGCGTGTGACAACGGCCTGGTCTGCGTCAACGGAAAGCCTGCCCGGGCCAGCTATGATGTGAAGGTGGGAGACGTGATCTCCCTTCGGTTCGGCGTCCGCACCTTGACGGTGGAGGTCCTGTCGGTAGCGGAAAACGTTCGTCAGGCGGATGCCGCCGGACTGTACCGGGAAGTTTCCGGCGGGGCATAAACTGCCGCCCCGTCCCATAGAATGGTGTGACCGCCGGATTGGACCGGCGCGCAGACCGGGGAGGGACGGAAGATGAACGACTATGGAAACGCCATGCCACAGGCCCACCGCATTGAGTTGGACGGACGGGAGCACTTGATCGTCTCCGGCGTGGAAGACGTGGAGCGGTTCGATGAGACGGGGATTGTCATGTCCACCGCTGCCGGAACACTGATTGTTACAGGGGAGGACCTGCACATCGGGCAGCTGTCTTTGGAGGGCGGTGAGCTGAGAGTGGACGGGAAGATCGACTCCCTCTCTTATGAGGAGCCGTCCGGGGGCCGGAGAGGGCTGCTGCGGCGGCTGCTGGGATGATATGCGGAACTTTGTTGACCAGCAGCTGGAGGTGTTTTTCCAGTCCATTTTGCTGGGGCTGGCCATGGGCGTGGCCCACGATCTGCTTCGTCCCTTCCGCCTCCGCCTGCCCCGGTCCGCCTGGGCGCTGGACAGCGGATACTGTCTGTGCGCCGCAGCGGCACTGTTTTATTTTGCCTGAACCGAACGCAGGGGCAGCTGCGTATCTATGCGCTTGTAGGAGTAGCGGGAGGTGTGGCGCTGTTCTTTTCCCTGTTCTCGGCCCTCCTGCGGCCGATTTGGGACTTTTGGGCGGACACACTGGCTTTTTTGCTTCATTTGCTGCAAATTCCGTGGATTTGGTTAAAACATTTTTGTAAAAAAATTGATCAACGTCTAAAAAACATCTTTCTTTTTATAAAAAAATGCTATACAATAAAGAAAATCACCTATCGGCGTTATCGCATCGGCAGGGGAGGGAGCATCTGTGGCAAAGGCAAGCAAGCAAAAAAAAAGACGTCAGCAAATCAGGCTGGGTTTTTTCGGAAGGCTCCTGCTGCTGGCGCTGATCGCCGCGCTGGGGTGGCAGCTGTACCATCTGCGCAGCCAGGTAGAGAGCGCCGAAGCCCAAAAGGCCCAGCTGATCGCTCAGGTCGGAACCCAGCAGCAAGGCAATGACAAGATGCAGAAGGCCATCGACGGCGGCGGCTCTCAGGACCAGATGGAGGAGATTGCCCGAGATGAGCTGGGTTTGGTGGCGCCGGGTGACCGGGTGTTTTATGATGTGAGCAACTGAACGGCAAGGGGCAATCTGCCCCGCGCCGGTCTTTTGGATATTCCGCCGATTTTTCCGGCGGACAAACGAAACCTGAGAAGGGAGAAACAGGACACAGTATGGGAGTAGAGCCTGAGGTCGGGAGCATCATGGAGGGCAAGGTGACCTCCATTATGAAATTTGGCGCGTTCGTCGCCTTGGAGGGAGGCCGCTCCGGCCTCGTACATATCTCGGAGATCGCAAACAGCTATGTCAACGATGTACACGATTATCTGCAAGAAGGGCAGTCGGTAAAGGTCCGGGTGTTGGCTTCGGAGAATGGGAAGATCAACCTCTCCATTAAAAAGGCGTTGCCCCAGGAGGACAACCGTCCCTTTGTGCCCCGCCCTGCAAGTGGACCTCGTCCCGCAGGAGGCGCGTTTCGCTCAGCGGGTGGACCACGTCCCATGGATGGCGGCGGCGCTGGGCATCCGGCGGCGGGAAACCGCCCCGCCCCCGCGCGCCCTCAGCCGGTTCCGCCCTCCGGTGATGTGGAATTCGAGGACAAGCTGAAAAAATTTCTCTCCGCTTCCGAGGGGAAGATGGCCGACCTGAACCGCAGCGTGGACGGAAAGCGCGGCGGCGGCAAAAGAAGAAGATCTTAAAAAAGCCTGCGGCTTAGCCATGTAAGCCGCAGGCTTTTCTCTGTGAAAATTTTAGGAGCGTTCGACCGTTTCTCCCAAAAACAGTGGAAAACCGGCTGATTTCACCCCTTGCATTTTCCCGCCGCGTGGGGTACGATAATCAAGGAAGCTTTCCAATATCCCACCCATTGGGCCGCCGGCGTTCAGTTCGCTGGCGGCTCCTTTTTAGACTTTGAAAGACGGCGGTACGGAGCAGTTGCGCGCGCTGTGCATCTATACCGTAGCCTCTAACTCATCCAATTTCCGTCCAGTCCTCGAAGGACCGAATGTAATAGTCCGCCTCCGCTTTCATGGCGTCCTGATCCGGCTCCGACGGGTCATAGACCGCCGCCGTCCGAAACCCGGCGGCCTTGGCCGTACGCAGGGCAAACAGCGCGTCCTCGAACACCACCGTGTCCTCCTTCTTGCAGCGCAGACGGCGCAGCGCCATTTCATAGACCTTTGGGTCATCTTTCCCTCGGCCCGCGTCACCGCAGGTGACCATCCCGCGGAAGTATTTCATCAGTCCGGCGTGGTCCATGGCGATATCCGCCAATGGATGGTCCGTGGCGGTGGCCACATACATCCATACGCCCTCCATCTTCAGAAGGGCCAGCATCCGCTCCACCCCCGGCTTCGGGACGACGCGAAAGCGGTAAAAGTCCTCTATTTCCATCCGCATCAGCTGCATTACCTCTTCCGGTTCCATGCCCAAGCCGCACCGCTCCGCGCAATACGCAGCCCCCTCCCGAAAGCTCATTGTCCAAAGCATCCGGTCAAGATCTTCGCCCGGCTCCTTTCCCTGCCGTCGAAGAAAGCTGGACCCCAGCGCCCCCCATGCATGCATGGAATCCAACAATGTCCCGTCCATATCAAAAATCGCACCCTGCAGTCTCATATCAATCTCCAGTTCTCTTTAATAGAGAAAGCGCCGTCTGTGGCGGCACTTTTCATTTGCTTTTATGGCACTCAGAAGGCCCCCAGCAGCCTCAGCATCTCTAGGTCGGGGTCCAGCAGGGGCAGAGCCGTCCGAGCGGCCAGAGCGGCCTTAAAATACGGAAAATGCGTACAGCCCAGGAGCAGTATCTCCGCGCCGCAGTTTTGAAACCACGACGCCAGCTCCGCCAGATGATGGCGGACCACCAGCTCCTCCGGCGGTTCCCCCGCCTCCACCGACAGCACGGCGGGCAGGGCGCAGGCCCCGTAGAGGTCCAGTGTTGGATTGCTTGCCAGCAGCGCCCGCTCAATCCCCGCCAGCCCCTGAGCGTTGGCGGCGATCACGCCGAGATGTCTGTACATCCCGGCAGCCCGGCGATAAACGTCCATAGGCGTCACCACCGGCAAGCCCAGCTTTTCCGAGAGTCCGGAAAAATCCACAGAGGCGGACATGGAGTTGCAGTATACCAGAGCCCTGCGGCAGCCCCTCTCCATGGCCATGCGCAAAACAGCCTCCATCGCAGCCTGCTTTTCCTCAGATGGTAGAAGTTGAAACGCGGTCTGTGCCCGAGGGTCTTCCGACACCGGGAACGGGATGCCCTCCAGGCCGGCTTTTTGCAAAACCGCCACTCCCATGCGCGTATCCACAGGCGTTCCCGCCAAAACCGCGATTAATTCGCTCATGCCTGCCCGCCCTTCAGTTTCCAAGGTTCCGGCGGAAATTTCCATCCACCTGAATGCCGGATTGGAACACAAAAAACGCGTGGGGGTCCATGGAATGGACCGCCCGGCGCAGTTCCTCCACCTCGTACTTAGACAGGCATACATACAGTACGTTACATTTCTCTCCGGTATAGGCTCCGGTGCCCGTCCAATAGGTCACACTGCGGCCAAAGGACTGAATGATAAACTGAGACAGTTTCTTTTCGTCCCCCTTGGTGAAGATCATGGCCTGCATGGAGACATTCTGCTGGTGCAGCCGGTCCAGAACGATGGCTGAGAAATAGTTATAGATCACGGAATAAATGGCAATATCCGGGCTAAACAGCAGTAGGAAGGCGGCATACAGCACAGCGTTGAATCCCAGACTGAACCGACCCACGGTGATATTGCTCCCTTTCGCTGAAAGGCACAGACCCACCACATCCAGTCCGCCGCTGGAGCAGCCGCAGGTTAGCACGATTCCGCTGGCGACGCCGGAGATAATGCCTCCCAGCAGACAGGAGGTCAGCATGTCGTCGATAATGGGCGCGGTCGGTACGGGAATAATGGAGTAAAACAGGGAATAGGCCAGCGTGCAGATCAGCGTCCGCACCACCAGGCCCCGGCCCAGCGACCGCCATGCGATGAGCAGAATGGGAATATTTACGATGAAATAGAGAATTCCGGCCACGTCATATTGTCCGAAATTCACGCCCATGTAGTCGGACATCAGCGTCCGCAGCAATTGGCAAAGACCCATGACTCCGCCGGTATACAGGTGCAGCGGAACAATAAACAGATTCAGCGACAGCGCGAAGAGTAATTGTCCAAATATGGCGCCCAGCAGGCGCAGCCAGCGGTTGTGCAGCGCAGTGTAAATCATGAAGCTCCTCCTTATGGTCCTTCGGTCCTACAAGAACGTTCAAGTGGTAAAATACGTCGATGCAAAATTATTATATGTGGAGGCAGGCAAAAGCACAAGGGGGAAAGCCGGAAAAAGTGCCGAAATTCAGGCCGGCATGTTTGCTCTGTGATCCGGCGGCTGGAGCGGTCTGCTCTTGCTTTTATGCAAAGAGCGCTCACAGCGCATACCGAAGTGCCCGGCGCAGCCGTTCCTTCGCCCGGCGCAGTGTCCGCGATACGGTGGAAGGGTCTACCCCCACCTCCTCCGCAATCTCCCTCATGCTCAGGCCATCGTCAAAATACCGGGACAGGAACAGGCTTTGACGGGGTGTCAGCTCCCGCTCTCGGGCAAGTCGAAGCTGGCGGCGGAGACGGGCAAGCTGATCGCTGTTATCCTCTCTGTTTTCACGAAGCCAAACCGTCATATCCCCGATCCACTCACTGGCCCGGGCTGAGTAGGGGTCAGAAGCAGTACTTCTCATTTTTGTGATACCCCCTGTCGTAATAGCGGGCAGTCACCACCGCCAGCTCCCGTGCCTCCCGCAGCAACGGCTCCAACTCGACAATCCGTCGGTTCAGCCGACGGATTTTTTCCGGGTCAGTTTGACGACCTTTCTCCTCCCGCAGCTCACCGATACGCTGTCGCAGTATCTGGGCGCTGGTCCGATATGTAAGAGACAGCTCCATCAGCATCATTAAATTCTTTCCTCCTCTCCCCGCACACGGCGAAATGGTTCCAACTCGGCCCTGGAGAAATCCGGCAGGCACACAGCGCAGATTATCCCTCCGTTGACCTGCCAATAGGACTCTCCCGGACAGATTTCTCCGCCGCACTCGTCGCAGCGCAGCACACCTCGCGGCCCGCGCAGCAATTTTCTCAAAAAATCACACTTCCGTCAAAAATGAGGTTGACAAATCCCCCGGTGTCTGTTAATATAATTTTTGCTGTTGGATGCGCTGGTGTAGCTCAGCCGGTAGAGCAGCTGATTTGTAATCAGCAGGTCGGGGGTTCGAATCCGTCCACCAGCTCCAAGTGAATATGGGGGAATTCCAGAGCGGTCAAATGGGGCAGACTGTAAATCTGTTGTCTACGACTTCGATGGTTCGAATCCATCTTCCCCCACCAAATGATGAATCCCTTGCGGCTCTAAGATTTGAGCTACAAGGGTTTCTTTTTTGCGTTTTTGCAGAAGCATTTTTAAACACCCTAATTTTCCTTGAAATACCGTCAGAGTGCCGTCAAAATGCCGTCAGTTTTTTACCATAAATTTCCTGTTATTTGAAGGCCATGATGGCTCCCACAAGGAAAAAAAAATAAAAGTGGCTTCCAAAAAATGACATTTGGAAGCCACTTTTTTACTTTTTTACAAGGTGTCGACAAAATTCCCCAAAAACCTACTCTCTTTTGCGTTATTATATAGCAGAATTTTAAGAAAGAAGGGGTTATTATCATGGAAAATTTGCCTAAAGAATACCTACTTTTGTTTAATGCAATTTCGGACGCGGAGTACACACTTGAAGGTCTAAAGAAAAGACTAATCAAAGCACAAGAAGATGCGGAAGAATTATACATAAGCAAAGATGACTAAAAAACTCTTTCTCAACAATCCGTTCCAGTGATTCCAGCTTATCCATCGCATCTCTTTTGGCCTGCGTGCTCTCTAACCTGTCAGGAAAGGTATCCAGTGTTTCTCGAATTGAATGGATTCTCTCCATTATTAGGCTGGAGGCCCGTTTGCCTATGTCGTGCTTATCAAACAACGCAGTCGATCCAGTCAGTCAGCCAATACCCGTAAGTGATCGACCACAGTCTTCTTTGACACTGACCCGTTGCAATAATTCTTCTATAGACCCATTCAGTTTCTTCAGCCTGCGGGGTAATAATTGTGTCGTCCGGCGTCTCTGGAATGTCCATTGCAGCCGCGGGCACCGCCATCATGCTCAGGGAGAGCACCGCAGCAAGGAAGAACAGCATTGATCTCTTTTTCATACAAATACCCCCAAATCTTTATTTGTGCACTGGCACGTCTGAAAAAGGAGGCCGTTCTATATCCTTCTGTTCCAACGTGTCAAAAGGCTCTCCGTCAATATAGAGTATGAACTTACCGTCCGGTGTTTGCTGTAAATATGCATTTTCAGGGTCAATTCTAATACTATCGGTCTGGGAGTTCTCAACCGATGGCACCGAATATGCCGTTTGAAAAACAAACGCATAAGAAAGTACTGTAAGAAAGGCCAAAGAGACAACTGCGCACATTTTTATCCGCTTGCTCATTTCTTTTGGTGGGAACAAAATCAGTTCGCATCGCTGGACAATTTTTTCCGGAACCGCTGCAACAAATCCAATGGATGGGATGTCTTGCCGGGTAACCGATGCTGCCAGTTGCTTCATTACATTGGTCGTGGCTTCAACATACTTGATGCGTTCTTCAGCACTTAATTCACTAACCACATGGCGGTCGCAACTCACCTCGAGAATATAATCTAAATCATTTTTTGCCATATACACGAGTGGATTCCACCAAAGCAGGGCACAAAAGATGTTAAACAGTAGCTTGATCCACAGATGCCCGTGTACAAAGTGGTTCCACTCGTGTAGCAGAACATATCGCAGATCGTCATCCGTGAGCGTAAGCGGCGGCAGCAAAATGACTGGCGAGAAATACCCAAACAGCATCGGGGTCTTCACTTCGGGCGATATAAGTATTTGGTACTTCCTCTTGGGGGTTAGCTCAATTTCTTCCGCCAGTTTAGATGCTCGTAAATAGTCCTCAGTTTTCATCCTGCGGACTTCCCGACCTTGCCGGAAAATCGTCCAAGCAATTAGCAGAAGATATACCGCGCTACCCATGATCCATATCGCTAGAAACATGTAAAATCGGTTGATGGAGAGTCCGTGAATCTCAAGAATCGGTGTAGTAAAAAAGCGCTGGAAAAACGGCATGACCACCGTTGAGCGAACTACAAAAATAGAGGGTACCTCAACAGGCAACAGCAACCTTACGATCCCAACCGCGAGTATTGCGAGGATAAAATTAACACCATGCTTTAGCGCCATTGTTCTTTGACATAAGACACTGATTAAAATAAAAATGCTACTCCAAATCAATGACATCAGAAACGTGAAGACTGATACACCCATTAAAGTTCCTCTTTCTTTTTCTTTATGAGCGCTTCAATTTTAGAGATCGTTTCTAAATTAACTTCATCGCTGTCAATCAGGTGCGCAAACAACTTGGTCATACTGCTTTGACTATCGTTTGCAAACAGCGCATTTTGCTTTATTTGCATCATAGAGTATTCTTCCGGAGTAATGGCAGCCTTAAAAATGCGACCATATGTACGATTAGAACGTACCACCCCGTCTACGATAACTGCACCCTTATCAATCATGTTAGCCAAAATCATATGAATGGACGCGTCTTTCCAGGACTTATCTTTACAGCAGGAATTTATTTCACTGGCAGTTAATCCCTGGTTTTGCGTCCAAAGTAGAGTCAGTACCTCGTATTCATTTTTAGAGAGTGATATGGCACTAAATGGAACCATCTCCTTTAATGCGAATACTATAATATTTGGATAAATTTGTCAAGTTAAAATTTACACGCTATTTCAACCGATCTAATTTAACTAGAGTCGTTTTCGTGATCCCGCCGCCCATAGAGCTGGCACACAAGGTACACAGAAAAAAGAGTGTTGTAGCTGCCCTAGATATGTTAAAATAAGAGGATGAACAAACGGGTTATACCCTTGACCGTGCTTAATTTAACATATATATAAGGGAGATAGGGCCATATGAGCGAACTGGAACCAGAAAATAATGATATTCCTCAGCTACCAGACGAAGCGCAAATGAACGCTTTGCTGACAGGGGAGACTCTGGCTCCTGCGGCTCGGGTGACCATAGCACTAGCTTGGTGGGCAGGACTAAATACTTCAGAAATCCAAGTTTTGCGTTGGGCAGAAGTTGACGAGACTTCTCGACTTCTCACGGTGGGGGAGAGAACAGTCCCCTGCTGCCCTCAGCTGTCGTTGGTTCTGAACGAAACGCCCAAACGGGGGCCTTATGTTGTGTACTCCCGCAGAAAGTCCACCGAACCCACCACTCGCAAAAATCTGGCTGACATTACAAAAAAAGCACTGGAGAACACCAACCTATGTGGACTGAACTTGCGTGACATGCGTTATGCTGCCGTCCTCCGCTGGCTGGACAGTTTTCCTCAAGAAGAAGTGTGCCGCATGACCGGTATGGAGCGCGTTTCGCTCCATCGTATTGCCAGCCTTTACGGTCATAGCCTACCCGCTGCCCGTCGGGAAGAAAAGTTGGATCCCGGGGATACAGATACCCTTTCTATGGCACTCACGGCAGCGGGGGATACTATGGAAACTCGGGCTATTTACCTTTCGTGGCAAGGGAATCTGCTAATAAAACAGATGCAAACATTGACGTGGGAGCAGATTGATCTGGGCCACGGTGTCTGGCAGATTGAGGAGGGCGAAGACCAGATTCCCTCAATTCTTTTGGAGCGGATGTGGGAGTGGAAGGAAAACAGTCCTTCGGGCGGCCACGTACTGACGGGAGTTTGCTCAGGCGCACAACTGGAGCCCGCCTTCATCAACCGCCGTATTGGGGAATTTTTTATTTCCTGTGGACTTGGGAACCTATCACTGCGGCGACTCCGTGGAGAATATCAGCGGATTGGCGGCCAGGCTGCTCTGGACCGGAAGCTTTTTTCTCTGATGCAACGGGATGGCACAGGACCTATTGAGCCGCTGGCCACGGAATGCGGCGTTTTCCAAGAGGATGTGCGCCGTTCCCTCCGACAGCTGGAAGTGCAGGGCCTGGTTGTTTACTCCAAAGAAAGTCATCTTTACCATCTTCCTGGTTATGAGACCAACTGGGAGAGGGTTCTGAAAAGCCTTGCGGCACTTCGGGCGGAGAACCGCATCTTTGCCGCAGGGGAGCTGGCTGAGCGGTCAGGATTGCGGGGGAACGGCACACTGACAAACTACTATCTCAACCGTGCCCTTACGGAGGGGCTGGTGACTCGCGAGCCACAAAAAAATACCGTGCGATTTAACCTTAGCAAAAATAGCCAGAGCTATATTACGTTTATGTTACAGTCGCGCTGGAACCCTTGCATTTCAATTTTGTATTTGCTAGAATACACCATGAACAGAAGAAGGGGTTTATCTAGTTCCCGGAGCAGATACGGGACCGGCTAGCCACGGTATGTGCGCCGGGCAACGAGAGACCTCCTTGGATGTTCAAAACAAAATGCCGTGTAAGCTTCGAAACAGGTACATATTACCAACTGGTAAAGGCCATGTAACGCAGCAACAACGGCAAATTTTAAAGGAGGAAAATCCATGAAGAAGTTCCTTTCTCTGGTTCTGGCTCTGGTTATGACCATGTCTCTGGTCACCATCGGCGCCGGCGCTACCGAGTACAAGGATCTCACCGACAAGGACGAGATTCAGTATTCGGAAGCAGTCGCAGTTCTCAACAAGCTGGGCATTATCACCGGCTATGAGGACGGTTCCTTTAAGCCCACCGGGGCTCTGACCCGCGGCGCCGCCGCCAAGATCATCGTTTCTCTGATGATCGGCCCCTCTGCCGCTTCCAACCTGACGGTTACCGCCGCTCCTTATAAGGACGTGCCCGTGACCAACACCTTTGCTGCTGTCATCAGCTATTGCAAGACTGCTGGTTACATCAGTGGCTACACCGACGGCACCTTCCGTCCCACCGGCGCTCTGACCGGCTACGCTTTCAGCAAGATGCTGTTGGGCGCTCTGGGTTATGACAGCGCTGTCGAGGGCTTCACCGGCTCCGGCTGGACCATGAACGTTGCCAAGATCGGCAATGTTTCCGGCCTGTTCAAGGACATTACCAGCTTCTCTGGCAATGCCGGCGTGGATCGTCAGACCGCTTGCCAGCTGGCTCTGAACACCCTGAAGGGCACCGAAGTTGAGTATGTTGGCAACACTGTCAGCGTTTCCGGCAAAGACATCAACGTCTCTGTTGGCAACAACAAGTACTCCAAGGTTGAGAACCTGCTGGCCAACGACTATCGCGGTAATAATGAGGCCGTCGGCGATCTGCTCATGCAGTTCTGCGAGGAGCACTTCAGCGATCTGAAGCTGACCACCACTACCTCCACTGCTGACGACTTCCAGCGTCCTTCTAACTCCTGGAGCTACAAGAACGTTACGGTAGGCACTTATGCCAAGACTCCCGCCTATGTCTATACCACGGGTGTTGGCGATACCAAGAACACCGAGACCGAGAATGCTGTCGCTCTGGGCCTGAAGGGCTTCTCTTTCGACGATGGCGTCGCTCATGCCGGTAATGCCCATTATGTTACCGCCGCTATCAACGGTACCTATGTTGGCGCTGCTGGTGGTGACACTGCCAAGGATGGCTTTGAGGTTAGCTCTTTCATGGAGCTGAGCAACCTGACTGGCAACGGCCGTGTTGTCGAGGTCTATACCTCTGACGCTAATGCCGATCAGATCACCGACATTGTGGTCGTCGACACCTTCATGACCAAGGTTAACAGCATCAACACTTCTTCTAAGACGGTTACCCTGAAGCTGGTTGGCGGCAAGACCGCTACCGGTGATGATGCTTCTACCACTACCTACACCGTGAAGGATGCCGACAACGACAACTACGCCGCTCTTGCCAAGATGGCTAAGGACGACTATGTTATGATCACGGTTGCTGGTACCACGGTTGAGTCCATCAAGACTCCCACCGTCGTCACCGGCAAGATTTCCGCTGTTGCCGTAAAGAGCAATGCTGTCACTCCTAACGGCGTGACGATTGGCGGCACTGCTTACAAGCTGACCAACACCTTCTCTTCCAAGGATCAGCTGGTCAAGGGCAGCGTCAGCACCACCGTGAGCTCCACCGCTTATGTTGACAGCTACGGTTACGTCATCTACATGAAGGATATGACCGCTTCTGTTAACTACATCCTGGTCAAGGATCTGTATACCTCTGTGGTTGACGGCAAGATCGTTACCATTGCCAATGGCTATGCCATGGACGGCAGCGCTCTGTCCCTGAACATCGGCTCCAATGACAATCCTGTCACCACCACTGCTGGTGCTAACCAGGCTGCCGCACACGAGAAGTACGTGTATGGCTACACCACCAAGGACACCCAAGGACAACTGCCTGAGTACGTGCTGCAGGAC
>Ga0183099_1001105_pt1 | contig 16442 bp, 8 predicted proteins | sample Biomet1_FD_127788 | JGI IMG/M metagenome (GOLD analysis project Ga0183099, IMG submission 127788) | Microbial communities from bioreactor (seeded with anoxic lake sediment) at LBNL, California, USA - Biofuel metagenome 1 | ecosystem: Engineered > Bioreactor > Anaerobic > Unclassified ... | reverse complement strand
AACTTCCGTTTTGAATCGCAAAAGATTTCAATGGTATCACCGGCAGCGTATATTTCAATAATCCGTCACTCAGCGTATAGCGTCCATAAAGCAACAAGTCACCCTGAGGTGTATATTGCAGGGAAAGATCTCCTCCACCCTCCAGTTCCACCCGGTTTTCCCTATCAGGCGACAAATCAGCCTTTAACCTTACTGCCGGTTCTACCTGTACATTTATCAGCATATCCAGTCCACTTAGGGAAACTGGTTTTGGTTTCTCTTTTGGTGCCGGAAGAGAATCGTTGAAGTTGACGAATGTTACCATATCACCCAGCCTGTCCTGTACGGTCAACGGGGAGTCTTTCAGCACATACGTAGCATCTGTATTACCTAAAAGGCGCATGTTTCCACGCATAACCAAAGCATCTAGAGGTCCACGGATCGTAGTATTCAAATCCACAAATAGTTTTCCATAAACCAGCGACTGTTCTGTGCGGGAAGCATTGAACAACTGATAATTCTTAGCAGTAAGCTTCAGGTCGGCCCGCATTTGCTGCAAATCTTTAAAATCGACTGTTCCTGCAACCGTTAAAGGATTCTTACCGGCTGCATAGATAGAATAATTATCGAAGGTGAGCCTGTTGTTGACCACCCGGATTGTTTTTTCTTCAAGCCGCAGACGCGCACCTATCTGAGCAATATAAGCCGAGGCGGAATCTGCGCTGAGTTCACCATTTATTTGGGGAGACTGTGTACTTCCTTCCAAAGTAACGTCTCCATTCAAGCCTCCTGTAAGCCGGACCAGCCCATCGGAAATAAAAGGATTGGCAATGCTGAGCGGAAGAGACTTTAATTTTGCATGAACATTCATAGAGCCTGTACTTGTAGCATTATATACCCCGTTCGCCGTAAGCACTTCCCTGCCATCATATCCCATCGAAGCTTCCAGCTGATGCACATTCTTTTCCACAGGAAGGTAAGTAGCCTTCATACTCAGGTTACCAACCAGCTGGTTTGTATACGTAAAGTTCTTTACCCCAGCATCAGCAATAACCTGGAAGCGGTTTTCTTTTTGCAGATATTCAGCTTTAGCAGACAGAATTCCACCTACATCCGGCAAATAAGGTAAAGAATGTACCACCTCCTTCAGATCAATATTACGAAGTTCAGCAATTAAATCCTGCTGAGCCAGAGGATTATCTATAGAATGAATAAAAAGCCCCATCCCGTTTTTATCCTGCAAATCAAGATTGGCCGTGATATGCTTATCATTTCCTATAAAAATCCGATTGTCTTTATTTACAGTAAACGGCCGGAAAAACAGGAGCGGCTGATCAGGAAAGACATTAAATGCAAATCCATTCTCCTCCAACTTAGCACGAACGCCCAGATTGGCACCCAATTCTCCTTTAGCAATAAGGTATTTCAGCATCAGTTCTGCATTATCATTACCAACTGTGCCATCGGCATACGCCTGAAATACGTATTGCTTATTTGCGGCATTATTTATTATTCCGGCATGCATGCGAATAGCTGCTGTATCTTGTTTTATCGTTAAGCGAATGGTATCCAGCAACACACTATCTGTTTCAAATGAATAAACAGAGAAATCTCCCTGCACTCCCTCTGTACGTGAGGAGTGAAGATTTGCCGAAGCATTGCTGAAATAGATCTTTGAAAATGCCAGGTATTCGCTGAAAGGATTCTTCTTTCCGGCAGAAAAGAGAAAATGGGCAGAAGGCATTTTTTTACGAAGTTCCTGCTGATTAAGCTTTTTTGCCTGTATCTGTTTTACTAAGAGTGTAGAGAAATCACTCGTCTCTTTAATAAGATTCATTAAAGGAGCACTGCTATTCAGCGAAAGATTCAAGTCTCCTGAATGAAGTTCTACCAATGTCTTTGCTTTGTCCGTGAAAGCTATAAGTGTAAATGGCGTAGGCTTCCTTAACGATCTTGGTATTAACCCCAATCCCTTTAAATCGATGTGCCGTACATTCATTACTAAATTGGCATCCGTCAGTTTTTTCTGAAGTTGTGCCGCCAGGTTTGCCTCCATTTGCAGCAACTTGCTCTCACTGGTTAGAGTCACTTTCGCCAATGATTTCAGCAGATTACCTTGAAAAGAAAGCCCTGTAACTATTGATTTCCCGTATCGAAGTTCTTGCAAATCAACCCCACCGGTAAGTGTAGTGCGGGGAGAGAAGATATCTGTGCCCTCTCCTGCCACTTGGAAAGAAGCCGTAAGTGATTGGATCTGTTCCTTAGGCAGAAAATGGCCAACCTGCAACTTGTTAATGCCTACTTTTGCAGTATAAGATTTACGTGCTCCGTTATATTCTGCATCTGCCTTGACCTCCCCTTCGCCTTCATTGAATGTAAGTCCGGCAAGATAACGCATACCTTTCATTTCCACTTTCCCTTGAAGATTCATATCCTGCGGCACACGTATGGTTTCATTGGACGATTTATTTATTAATGCCGCAAGGAAACCAAGTTCTTTAGTCGCTAAACGGAAATCGATTCTTCCCGAACGGTTCTGCTTGTTGGATAAGTTTTTCAGATCGGCAGTGGAAGAGAAAGAGAAAGCACCGGGAAGGTCAGCTGTTAACCGCGACAAACGAATATTTTTCATATTTCCCTGCGCCAAAGCACGGAAAGTAATGGCACGGAAAGGATAAGAATCACTGAATGCTTTAGGTAATCCACCTGCAAAAAGCAGAACATCCTGCTTTCCTATATTCGCAACAATGGAAGAAACAAAGCTTCCTTCATTGGGGTTAGCAAGCAATAACCAGTCCGCTTTTGCATTTGCCACAATCTCAGAATGCGGAGTATTCACAATTACTTGGGGTAACTTTATTGCCCGATTGTCCGCAATAATGTTTCCGGTTAAAGAACGGATATAGATACCCGAACGTTCGGACATAGAAATACGTCGGATAGTTGCCCGCAACTCCCTGTCACGATTATGTAAAGAATCAATAGAAATAAAAACATCACGAAAAGCAATATGAGAAGGATCGAATCCTTTGGACGGCTCCTTTGTTCCGGAATCATAATTAAAAGAGCCCTTCGCAACAGACAATCGCTTCACATTATAAATTCTCTTCAGAAAATCCACTTTCCCACCCCGAAGCACAGCCTCATCTACTTTGGTTAAAAGATGAAGAGTATCCATTGGCTGATCAAGACGAAAAGAAACATTACGAAGCTGAAGTTGTTTAAAGAATACTTTCCAGCGCAAAGGCTTTGAAGGTTTCTCTTTTGGTGCCTTAGTAGTGTCTACTACCGACAGCTTTAAATCGGAATTCTTCAACACAGCCCTTGAAATAAAAGCTTCTTCACGGCGGAAATTTACCTTATCTGAGGCAAGGAACAGTTCTCCCAATACGCCACGGACACGGATTCCTTTCACTAAGTTAGAGGAATTAACCGAAACACCACTCAGAGTTATGCCATCCACCCTCACCTCTCCGTGAAGTAACCGACGCAAACCAAGATCAACAATTAGTTTATCGGCAACAAAAAGTGTATCTCTGTGCGAAACAACGCTTGCCTTGTAAAGAGCAAGGTCCAAAGGAAAGGAGAGTCTTAGCTTATCAACGGAAATTTGCATGCCGGTTTTCTGCGAAGCATACTTAACGGCCTGATTTTTCAACACATTCTGAACAGGGGGAATGTATAGCAATACGAAGAGTATCACCAAAAGAATAACGGGAGTCAGCAGAGCTATGCCAACACCTTTCAGCCAATTCTTTATCTTCCTGTTCATGTCGTAATGAAGCCTTATACAAAGAAAACATTTATTTTCATATCTTGTTTGCGTTTCTGATTATTTATTAATACAAAAAACATATATTTGTTGTCTATATATTAATTCCTAAAAATAAAAAGCTATGTTACTAACAACTACAAACAGCATTGAAGGTAAAACCATTGCCACATACTACGGCATTGTTTCCGGAGAAACAATTATCGGTGCTAATATTTTCAAAGATATTTTTGCCGGAATACGCGATATTATAGGCGGTCGTTCCAGTTCGTATGAGAAAGTACTGCGCCAGGCAAAAGAAGCAGCACTAAGTGAAATGTCCGAGCAAGCTCAGAAAATTGGAGCCAATGCTGTGATCGGAATTGATTTAGATTATGAAACAGTAGGTTCAAACGGAAGCATGCTGATGGTTACCGCTTGCGGAACAGCTGTTTTCTATCAATAACAGACAAACTTGCCGCATTGCACATATCAGAAAGGCAGTAGTTTCCATAAAAGGTCCTAATTATAGTCTTATTGTTTTGGCATAATAGCCTTAAAATCGTACTTTTGCACCAAAATCAGCCAGTTTATTCTTATGAAAAAGCAATTACTGATGATACTAACAATCCTGTTCGCAGGAGTATTTTTACCGGGATTCTCCCAAAATAATAAAGAAAAAATGGAAAATCAGAAAGAAACAATGCTGTTGATACAGACAGATTTAGGTGACATAAAGATAAAGCTCTACAACGAGACACCTCAACACCGTGATAATTTTATTAAGCTTGCAAAAGAAGGATTTTATGATGGTACACTTTTTCACCGTGTAATCAAAGACTTTATGATTCAGGGCGGTGATCCTGACTCAAAAAATGCAGCGAAAGGCAAAATGCTTGGTTCAGGTGATACCGGTTATACTATTCCTGCGGAGTTTGTTTACCCACAACTCTTTCATAAAAAAGGAGCTCTTTCCGCTGCCCGCCAAAGTGACGAGGTAAATCCTAAAAAGGCTTCCAGTGGCTGCCAGTTCTACATCGTAACTGGAAAAGCTTATTCACAAGGTCAGATTCTGAACATGGAACAACAGATAAACCATGGTAAAGTAGAAGAGGTTTTCAACACATTAGTGAGCAAGAATGCAGCTAAGATTAAAAAGCTAAGATTAGATCGTGATAAGGACGGACTTTATGAATTGCAGGAAGAGCTGATTGCTGAAGCAAAAGCAAAGGCAGATTCTATGCCCGACTTTAAGTTTACTCCTGAACAAGTAAAAGCTTATACAACTGTAGGCGGAACTCCACATTTGGATAACCAATATACTGTATTCGGTGAAGTAGTGGAAGGGCTGGATATTGTGGATTCTATTCAGAAAGTAAAGACCAACCGCGCCGACCGCCCCGAAGAAGATTTAAAAATGAAAGTTATCGTACTGGATTAAGATGATAGAAGTAAACAGACACACTCTTCCGAACGGACTTCGACTGATACATTCTGAAGATTTAAGCACACAGATGGTTGCCGTCAACGTGTTATATAATGTAGGGGCCAAGGACGAAGACAAGGAACATACGGGATTTGCTCACCTCTTTGAACATCTGATGTTCGGAGGTTCGGTGAACATTCCCGATTATGATGCTCCGGTTCAGTTGGCTGGTGGGGAAAATAATGCGTGGACAAACAATGATATCACCAACTATTACCTTACCCTGCCCAAACAAAACGTAGAAACAGGATTCTGGCTGGAATCAGATCGCATGTTAAGCCTGGACTTTAATCCTAAAAGTCTGGATGTTCAGCGACAAGTGGTTACTGAAGAGTTCAAACAACGTTATCTGAACCAACCCTACGGAGATGTGTCTCACCTGGTTCGTCCATTGGCTTTCAAGGAACACCCTTACCAATGGCCTACCATAGGCAAGGAAATTTCACACATTACCAATGCCACGCTGGAAGATGTAAAGGATTTCTTTTTTCACTTCTATGCACCTAACAATGCCATTCTTTGCATTACGGGAAATATATCGTTTGATGAAACCGTTCGTCTGACCGAAAAGTGGTTTGGCCCTATTCCTGCACGCGATATCCGTAAAAGGAATCTTCCCCAAGAACCAAAGCAGACTGAGGAAAGACGACTGACAGTGGAACGTGCCGTTCCGCTTGATTCTCTATACATGGCTTTTCACATGACCGAACGCATGCATCCGGACTATTATGCATTTGATATTTTGTCGGATGTGCTGAGCAACGGTAATTCAAGCCGACTAATCCAGCATTTGGTGAAAGACCGTCAGGTGTTTACCTCCATTGATGCTTACATCTCAGGAACTGTAGAACCCGGTCTTTTCCAGATTTCCGGCAAGCCTGCGCCCGGCGTTTCCTTGGAACAGGCGGAAGCTGCTATATGGGAAGAGCTTGAGACACTAAAGAATACGCTTGTGGATGAACATGAACTGGAGAAAGTGAAGAATAAGTTCGAATCAGAACAGATATTCAGTAACATTAATTATCTCAATGTTGCCACTAATCTGGCGTTCTTTGAACTGATAAGCAAAGCGGAAGATTTGAATAACGAGGTGAACAATTACCGGAAAGTAACTGCCAATCAGTTAAAAGAGCTGGCTTGCAAAGCATTTGTACGTGAAAATTGTTCTACTCTGCATTATAAAGCAAAGAAGGAATCATGACCGGATTCTTTGCCATATACAAAGATCATTATAAAGCATTACTCCGTTTAGGAATACCCATAGTTATAGGGCAGCTCGGCATGATCATTCTTGGTTTCGCCGACACAATGATGGTGGGTCACCACAGCACCATTGAGCTGGCTGCTGCCTCTTTTGTGAATAACCTGTTCACACTAGCCATCATATTCAGCACCGGATTCTCCTACGGACTGACTCCCATCGTGGGAAGTATGTTCGGAAAAGGTGATTCCTCGGGAGCCGGACAAGCATTAAAGAACAGCCTTGCTGCCAATATTCTGGTGGCATTGCTGATTACCATAGGTATGTTTGTTATTTACCTAAATATCCACCATTTCGGTCAGCCGGCGGAATTACTTCCTTTGATTCGTCCATACTTTCTTATCCTACTGGTTTCCCTTGTGTTTGTGCTTATCTTCAACGCATTTAAGCAGTTTGCCGACGGAATTACAGATACAAAAACCTCCATGTGGATTCTGCTGTGGGGCAATGCTTTGCATATTGTCCTCAATTATCTACTGATATACGGTAAACTAGGACTTCCTGAAATGGGGCTGATGGGTGCCGGACTAAGTACTCTTATAGCACGCATTGCAATGGCTATAGCTTTCTGTGCCGTATTTCTGTATAGCAAACGATATATCAGTTACCTGAAAGGCTTTAAACTTCAAGGATTCTCGAAAACAATTTTTAAACGTCTCAATGAACTAGGTTGGCCCATAGCCTTGCAGATGGGCATGGAAACCGGATCGTTTACCTTCAGTACCATTATGGTTGGATGGCTTGGCACCATTGCACTGGCATCTCACCAGGTTATGCTCACGATATCAAGTATATGTTTCATGATTTATTACGGAATGGGCGCTGCTATTGCTGTAAGAGTTAGTAATTTTAAGGGAAAGAACGACTTAATGAACGTCCGTCGCTCAGCTTATGCAGGCTTTCACATCATCCTACTGATGGCGATAATCTCTTCAGGAGCCATTTACTTATTGAGAAATTATCTGGGAGCCATCTTCACGGAAAGCCCGGAAGTGAGCCGAACAGCCGTGACTCTTATTGCCCCTTTCCTGTTATATCAGTTTGGCGACGGCACACAAATCACTTTTGCCAATGCACTGCGGGGCATAGCAGACGTGAAACCAATGATCTATATTGCTTTTGTGAGCTATTTCCTCATCTCTATTCCGGCAGGTTACTTCTTCGGGTTTATTCTAAACTGGGGAATCGTAGGCGTATGGATGGCTTTCCCTTTCGGACTAACCAGTGCCGGGATAATGTTTTATCTGCGGTTCAGAAAGAAAACAGCCATTTAAAACAGTACCTCAATCAGGAAGATTAAGATTCATATCAAACAAGAATTTTGTTTCAAGATAAAAAACGGCATCTCTATCTGAGGTAGAAATTGAGAAAACTCTATAAGGAATAAAAACTTAAATAGTCGGCCCTTAAAAAGTGATTATATCTTTGATTCATAGTAAATTACTGTATTAAAATGTTTGATATATCTGCAAGATTTAGTATTTTTAAAGCATAAATCTTGCAGATATGATAAACAAAAATCCTCTGAAAGGACAAATGAATTTCTTTCAGCCCATTTTAAAAGAACAGTTAAATCCCAGGCATGAACTTTATCTGTTATCTGATACAATCGACTGGTCTTCATTGGAATCTGACCTATCTCAATACTACATCAACTTTGGTCGTCCAGCCAAACCCATCCGTTTGATGGTTTCTTTACTCATTCTAAAGCAGCTTTATAATCTTTCAGATGAATCAGTGGTAGCTCGCTGGACAGAGAATCCTTATTTCCAATACTTCAGTGGATTCGAACACTTTCAGTGGGAATTTCCTTGTAATCCAAGTGATTTGGTTCATTTCAGGAATCGGATAGGTAAAGAAGGAATCGAGCGTATTTTTCGGATGAGCGTGGAACTCCAGGGTAAAGACGGAAAGCAGGACAAATTATGTATAGATACCACCGTTCAGGAGAAAAACATCACTTATCCCACGGATACAAAACTTCAGGTGAGAATTATAGATAAATGTCGTAAGTTAGCCAATGTTTATCATCTCAAATTACGTCAAAGTTATACCCGGACAGTCAAAAGTTGTCTCCTGCTTCAGCGTTTCCGAAATCATCCCCGTAACAGAAAAAAAGCTATGGCTGCTGCCAGAAAGATAAAAACAATAGCCTGGCGTTTGGTTCGTGAACTGGAAAGATTACTTCCTGCAGGGATTGTTCAGGATCAGCTTGCATTGTTTAAACAAGTATTGTCTCAAAAGAAAAAAGATAAAAACAAGATTTACTCCTTACATGAGCCTGAAGTCAGTTGCATTGCTAAAGGAAAAGAACACAAACCTTATGAATTCGGTTCAAAGGTCTCTTTTGGGATAACCCGTACAACAAATGTAATTGTTTCGGTTGCTACATTTAAAGGTAATCCCTATGACGGAGATACCCTGGAGGAAACGCTGCAAGTCCACAAACGCATCACGGGCATACAGGCTAAAGAAGCATCTGTGGATCGTGGCTATCGGGGAAGAAAAGAGATAGAAGGAGTACAGATTATTACGCCCAAGCCATTACCTGCAGGGGCTACTGATTACCAGAAAAGGAAAATGCGAATGCGCTTTCGTCGCAGAGCAGCCATCGAACCCATCTTTGGACATACAAAAAAGGATTATCGGATGGAAAGAAACTATCTCAAAGGATTTGTTGGGGATATAAAGAATGCATTATTGGCGGCAATGGCCTTCAATATCAGGAGATGGATCAGAAAGATTCTTCTTTTGTGTCTTCAAACAATAGAATGGATAATCTTTGAAATCAAAAATACTGAGAACCGAAAAACAAGCTTCAGTTTTCAGTATTATAAATTCTGACTTTTTAAGGGATGACTATTTAAGATTGCGGAGTAATAACTCAAAGAATAATATGCCTTCCAGGCTTGCCTTATAGCAGCATACTTGGAAGGCGCTTTTTATTTTTATCGATCATTATTCATGATGAACGCTTTGGATACCCATTAAAAAATCCTGTTCATATCTTTGCATTTGCGCACAAAAAGACTTATAATTGGATTCATCAGCTATATTTAATCCGATTTTAGCTATTATGCTTGATGTTTCAATTATTTTGTAAACCTCTATTTTATCATTAAATCTAGTGGGATATAACAAAAGTCCACAATTTGAATTAAATCTATGCATGTAGGCTATAGTTTTATAATATATAGCCAAAGCTCTTTCATCATTCATTCCTTGTGACTTATCTAATGAAATATACTTGGCATCAGCAACTATTCTGGGTTCGTCTTTACTTAGATAATCAGGTATAATAGATTGAAATAGACTTCCATTCCCATCTTTGAAAAGTTTAAAGGAGCTCTTTCTTGTATAATGCTTAAACGAATTTGATATTACTTTTGCAACATATTCTTCCCATAACCAAGCTCCGTCAAAAAGAATGCCATGAATTTTATTCTCCCCTTCTCCATAAATATATTTCTTGTGGGACAGAATAGCAATACTTAATTTTTGTAAAGAACGATATTTATGATAGAATGGATGAAGCATTACTTTCTGATTTTTAATCAAAATTTTATGGCAATCATTCTGGTTATAAGAATTAGTGACGTTGCAGATCAAGGATACAGCAGCCTTAACCTCTGAATTATTATTCAGTAAGTACTTCCCTATTGGATGCATCTTTATATATTCTATACAGTGTCTAATTAATTGGTTTATCGGATTATCAGCACTATATTCTCTTATAGTATAAGCAATACTTCCGTTAAATGGTGTATTCATACGGATGTGGCGATTTATATCAATCCGTCCTTTAATATTAGTATCATTACACTCACGCTGTTGATAAGATTTATAGACTCCTTTTAAAACAGCTTCAGTCAATAGTTTAGGGAAAAGATATAAAAGAAAATTCTGTATATCATCTTTCTCGCTACTAGCTTTTAAATCAAATATACTCAATGAATTTATTCGTTGGAGCATATAATGTAATAGATAGTTATACCCAGGATTATCAAATCTAGAGTAAATAAAAATATCTGTATCACCCGTACCGATAAACCCCATCATATTGCCCGTATAAACCTTATCCCCTGATTCAGCTTCTTCAAAATGTAAAATTCTACTATTACATTCTCCCTGTTCAAAGGAATATGGATAAACCAGGATATCTTCCTTTTCAATAAGTTCCTTTAGTGTATATTGAGATATATGACGTAAGGCTTCTTTTGAGTAGTTTTCGTTATCCAATGAATACCCACCTACAAACCTATTCTGATTATCTTGAATATACATGATTACTCCTCACTTGTATCAAAAGATTCAGCAAAAGCAACCATTTTTTCTTTGATTTCATTATCAGGAAGTCCTCTAAGATATTCAAAAAGAACATTTTTTATATGGTAATCCCATAGCATTTGGAATGCATTTTCCATATTATTTTCATCCTTAAAATTGTCTAGTTTAAGTAAATAAGAACCTCCAATACAATAAGCACTTCCTAAGTTTTCATCGTTCTCGATAACCTTATTCAAATTAAGTAATCGTTCTTTTGCTTCATCTCTCCACTCTTCCTTCTCGATGCTTGATGCAATTTCGTCTAATGTATCTTCAAATTTTATTTCTTGCCAGGCGAATCGACGGCGGAAAGCAAAATCCATGCACTCTACACTTCGGTCAATATCGTTCATCGTACCAATAATGTATACGTTTTCTGGCACATAAAATCCCTCTTCAAAAACATTACCCTTTTCTATCAAATTGGAATATTGCGTCTTTACCCGACCATTTTCTCCTCGATAACCAGGATCGATAGAATAAAAGAGTTCTCCAAATATTTTTGATACTTCACCACGGTTGATTTCATCGATGATAAAAATGTATAGTTTCTTAGTTCTTATTCTATCAATTAGATTATTCAATACAGCCCAATAGAATGTTGTGTTGCATCCTCCGATGGTATTTATAATACAGTCTCTAACATTATCCATCTTATCAAATTTTTCCCTTGTATCATATTCTTGATACAGAGTATATAATTTGTCCTCCGATACGCAATTAGCATCTTGAATCCCATTGCCACCTCTAAACTGTATATTATTATTTACAGTTATAGATAGCTGATTTGAATTTCTTCTACTTCTTAACTTGATAGTTTCAATTTCACCTTTGTTTATTTCTTCTACCAATTGATTATATGCTTTGCTAAAAGACACTTCAAACTGGTCATTGACAGCTAATTTGCAGAATGCCTTAAAGGCTCCATCCTTACGTTTAAAATCAATATTGATAGAATTTTCTTGTTTAATTGGACGAAGTCCTTCCACGAAGTCCGTATAATCATACGAAGGATGAAACTGAACCATTTCATATTTTGCATTCATAGCTTTAACTATTTCTTTAGCTAAGTATGTTTTACCTGTTCCTGGAGCACCTGTAAGAATAAGATTTTTGTTTGCTTTCAACAGGTTTATTATATTTGATTCTAATTTATTTAAACTTTCCATATTAACTTTTGAATTAAACAAATAATTGAGTATATATTGAGGTATTTTTCTTTGGCTTAATGTTCCATAAGGTTGCCACATGGTTTCTAAGGCGGGAATATTCAGCTCCTGCACTGAAATATAAGTATCTGAATGGTATTTTAGCCATACAACATCTACAAAATGAGAATAATAAGAATCGTTACCTTCCTTATCTATTCCAGCATAATGAATTCCCTTTTGAAACTTATAAGAAGAAACAGCTACTCCAATCCCCCAAAGGCCATAACTATTGTGAGTACAACAAATAATATCACCGCTCTTTATTTGTTTCATTGTAGAGAATGCTGCTATCGCAGAATTGTCTCCTGAATATTTTTTTTCGATATCAGATATAGAATAGTTCGAATAATCTTCATCAGCCCATCCTATTGCCATTAAATTATGCTCCAAGAAACTCTTCCATGCATTTTCTTTTTGTCCTTTACAATGAGTTGGGCAAATAAAAAAACAACTCCTTTCTTTTATTAAATCTTCAACTTCACAGTCTTGAGGAATAAGAAATTGAGGTGAACGCCCAATTTTTGACAAGTCTAGAGAATTTAATAATTTATTAAAACTTTCTTCTATATACTCGTTTGTAAACTCTTTATATAAAGATAACTGTTTGAATTTCTCATTCGTATATCTACCATCCCCTCTATCATCATTATATTTTTCAATTGAATTGTCTTTATATCCAACGAAACGACTAGGAGCAAAGAAAAGTTGGTTCCCTATCTTTTCTACAATATACCAACTTCCTCTTTTTAAACGTTCTCCAGCAAACATACGAACTTCTTGCTGCTCACTTAGGATATAAGAATATAATGTAAATATATTCTTAATAACATCAATTCTATTCTCTATAAAATCTACCCTTCCACTCATTTTATTATTTTTCGTTTTTTATCAACCAACGTCCAGCACAAACAAGAATTGTTTAAGCCTATACTCATAAAAATATTTACTTCATTAAAATCCACAGCTATTAATTCACAAAATTACATTAATCTTAATTTACCCAACAGCTAGTTTCCCTGCAAAATCCCAAAGCAAAGCAGGCATAGGAGTTTTCAGCTTCCAACGTATATTCATTGGGCGATTCCCATAATGAGAAACATAGGTAACTTCACCTAAGAAAATATATCCCATCGTATTATTATATTCATCCTTCTTTTGTTCACGAACAAATAACAGCATTCGGTTTTGACCATTTATATAAGCAGCACCAACGAAGCTTTCTTCATTAGCTAAATTCTGAGATTGCCAATGAAAAAGAGTTTCGCTTAATGCATAATCATTATACATAGTAGTTGGAGAATAATCACGTTCTGTCTTATTCAGATCGACAAACATTGCCTCAATATTTAATTCTTTATTACGTTCCACACCTTCTCTTCCAGAAGACTTCTTTGCAAGTGTCGATTTACCTAAAGCTACTTGAATTTGCTCACGAGTATATCTACCATGAACTTTCAATGGACAAGGAAAATCTATTAATAATGGAATTTCTAAAGTCTGAATAGAATCACTTAGTAATGTAAATACGTCAATCATCTCATCAATCAACAGAGGAACATTTGCTAATGAATCAAACATTTCTTGCAGGGATTTGAATATACCTGCGTCTTGCCACATATCATAATAGAACATAGTAGACATTAACACCTCTTCTGCGGTCAACTCTTCCTCTTTTACAAGGAATCTTTTTACTGCTAATCCATGAAGAAAAGAAAAAAGCTATATGAATCGGCAGATAGCCACTTTTTACGTACCGCTCTGCTTAGCTCCTTCATAAACGGGATTTCTTGTAAATCAACAACTCCTGCATCCATACAAAGAGTTACCCAGGATGTATTATCCCAGTTATAAATCCGTCGGAAAGGAATATGGTTTATTTGTAAGAAGTTAGACAATGCAAGAGGTAAATTCGTTTCATATTTAAAGTTACGAATACGAGTCAATATTTTAGCTTTATTGAACGACACATAACTTTTTATGTTATTAAGAATGTAGCTTTGAGCTTTCTTTTCCAAAACAATAGTACATCCTAATGGTAGATGTGCAAACCCCTCTTCTATCTCTTCTTTAATTGATGAGTTGCTACGACCAATCATGGCACGAAATCGGTTCTCAAAATTATACTCTGCTCGAGCATTTCCTACAAAATCGAGAACAGTCAGGCATTGTTTATTTTCATGCAACCGAAGCCCTCTGCCTAATTGTTGTAAAAAGACCGTCAAACTCTCAGTAGGACGAAGGAACAAAACTGTATCTACAGAAGGTATATCAACACCTTCATTAAACACATCTACAACAAAAAGATAATTAATTTCTTTACGTTCCAGTTGTTTACGAATACCTATTCTATCATGAGTATCTCCAAGTAAAACATCCGCTTTTAAACCTATTAATGCAAACTTCATCGCCATATATTTTGCATGATCTACGGAAGCACAAAAACAAAGAGCACGAACATCGTGAGGATCTGTTAAATAACGATCTAATGCATTAACTATTAATCGAACTCGTTCATCACTTTCTGTATATACACGAGTCAGCTCGGCCACATTATATTTGCCGTTTTCCCAAGAGATATGGCTCAAATCAATATTATCTGAGACTCCAAAATATTGAAAAGGACAAAGCAAACGTTGATTAAGTGCCTCAGGAAGTCGTATTTCTGCAGCAATTGCATTACAAAAATCAGGCAAAATATCTTCACCATCCATACGTTCAGGAGTAGCAGTTAACCCTATCAATATTTTAGGTTTAAAGCGATCCAATATTGGACGATAACTGCTTGCAGAAACATGATGTACTTCGTCTATAATAATATAATCATAATAATCCTCTGCTAGAGGTAAATCTTTAACTCTATTTTTCAATGTCATATTAGAAGCAAAGAGAAAATCATAATTATCTGGTTCTAATCCATCAACCCATAACTGACCAAAATTATAATCTTGCAGTACATCTTTAAACGCTTTTTGAGCTTGTTGCAAGATTTCCTTTCTGTGAGCAACATACAATAATCTGGCATGCGGATTTTCATTTTTAAAACGGCGATAATCAAATGCCGAAATCATTGTTTTACCAGTTCCTGTTGCAGCAACTATAAGGTTCTTCCAGCGATTATGCACATTGCGTTCTATCGTTAACTTATCCAGTATTCCTTTCTGATACCAGAATGGCTCACATTTTCTAAGTTCTGTAAGATCTAAAGATTTGCCTATCTTTTGTTGTCTAAGAGACTTTCTCAATCTTTCATCATCAACGCCTAAACGGAAGGTCTCAAATTCTGGACTTTCCCAATATGTTTCAAAAGTTTTATGAAACTTATCGATCACATGACCTATTTCTGCCTGTGTTATCTTTATATTCCACTCTAACCCACGGTTCAAAGCAGAATGAGAAATATTAGAAGAACCAATATAGCCTGTATCAAATCCTGTTTTACGCAAATACAAATAGGCTTTTGCATGCAAACGTTCATTACTATTATTATAAGAGATCTTAACCTCTGTATTTTTCAAACCTGCTAAAAACTGTACGGCTTTTAAATCTGTAGCACCTATATAAGAGGTTGTAATCACCCGCAATTTCTTTCCACTTTCTGTAAACTGAAGAAAATCATCTTGCAGTCCTCTTAATCCAGTCCACTTTATAAAAGAAACAAGGATACAAACCTCATCACTTGAAGCAATCTCACGCTTCATCTCACTTTCTAAGCTTATGGATTGATTGGAGCCTGTAAATAATTCACTTTGAGTTAACCGAGTATAAGGGGTTATTGCTTTTAAATATTCAGCAATATCAGGATAAGAACAGGTTGTTCTATCTATTATTGCGGTTAGTAACTTTCCTTGTACATCTAACAAATTGAGATCTTGTTCTCCTAATTTGAATCTATCCCGAACTAAACGAATAATATCATTTACTAATGTAATCCCAACATCTAGTCTTTTTTCTGCTTTCAAATTATTGATTGCGAAATAAATCACCTTATTCAAATATCTTGAAAGATACACTGCAGCCTCTTCAGGATCAAGAATCTTTGTTCCAATATAAAACTGTTGACTATCTAAATCTAATATCTTCTTTTGAATTAGCTGAGAGATTATTTCTTCGTAGATTCCTTGTTGCATAGCAATTATTAATATTTACGACTCAAAGTTATAAAAAATATACAAAGACAGGATAATAACCAAATATAATATCTGCAATAGATATAATAATCAAACAAAGATACTTTCGGATGAATAGTGTTTAAACAGCATTCAACCGATATTTAAACACATCATTTTATACCCAATCGGGTACAATCTACATTAAAATCCCTACATTTATACCCAAACGGGTGATACTTTCGGATGAATAGTGTTTAAACAGCATTCAACCGATATTTAAACACATCATTTTATACCCAATCGGGTACAATCTACATTA
>Ga0183099_1001103_pt1 | contig 16455 bp, 20 predicted proteins | sample Biomet1_FD_127788 | JGI IMG/M metagenome (GOLD analysis project Ga0183099, IMG submission 127788) | Microbial communities from bioreactor (seeded with anoxic lake sediment) at LBNL, California, USA - Biofuel metagenome 1 | ecosystem: Engineered > Bioreactor > Anaerobic > Unclassified ... | reverse complement strand
TCTGTGATTTTGAAGATATTGAAAAGAACAATAAAAGACCTACAAATAATTTGCGCATAAATAATTGTTTGTGTCAAAATCCTCCAAGAAAAGGTCTTAATATTCCCATTTTTTAGAGATTTAAGTGCGATCATAACTTTTTCTATACCTGCCATTTTTTCGTTAATGACTTGCCCTTTAATTATTATCTGTGATTTTGAAGATATTGAAAAGAACAATAAAAGACCTACAAATAATTTGCGCATAAATAATTGTTTGTGTCAAAATCCTCCAATCTGCAGCATGCAGTTAGAGGATTTATCTTAAGTTGAATTTAAAATCTTATTGATCGCATGTTATTTCGCATTATGAGCGTTAGCCGCTCCATTATTTGTGACATTAACATCATTTCCTGCACAAGTGCATCCACATGTTTGTTTCATGTTTCCTCCAGTAATCTGGTTCATTTGTTTTTTATCCAATTCTATTGCGGCTAAATTATTTAATTTTATTGATTTCATATTTTATATATTTGTTTGATGTAATATAATTAAAAATTACTCCATTATTTATACAGCTATATTGGAAAAGCTGCATTGTATTATATTTTAAACTTAAATATAAATACAACTTCAGGTAACAGACCTTGTTTAATAATATGTTCTTGCTTTGCTTAATTTGAATTGGATTTTTATTTTTATCGTTTTAATGCTCTTGTTTTAGGTCGCAGGCCTGAAATAAGAAATAAAAAAATATTACTAAGAATGGAGCCTTTCTAGAAGTAAGATAAAATACTCTAGTAAGGTTCGGTAATACTGTAAAAGCTGATACAAAAGATTTATTATTATAAATACTAAAATAAAAAATTCTGTAATTTAAGAGAAACTTAAATGATAGTTGATCAACAGATATTTAAATAAGCAAATTGAAATTATTTGTTAATATCGAATCTATTTGATCTCTTTCTTTTTTCTTCTAATATTGTTTCTCTATTTTAGTAATTTTGCTTATGTTATAATGATGTTTTATATTGAATATTGTTAGAGATAATATATGCAATGTTGCCTTTTTTGTTTCTATGTGTTATTATTATTGTGTTTTTACTATTTTTTTTGTATTGACAAATGTAGTGCGTTTGTTTTGTCAAAACAAAGGAAAATGGGGGACAATCAAACTTGTGTTGTTTTATGGTTAAAATGTTTAAATTGAATTAGTTAACATGTTTTTTTTAAAAGTCTTTAGGGGACAAATTAGAAAGTACTGATAATTTCATCTAATGTCCTTCCATCTTCAATCATCATTTTGTCTTTGCGAATTCGTTGTTTTCTTTTTTTTATTGAATCTTTCTCTACATTCATAATATTAGCTATATCCGATTGCCTTAACTGTATTTTAAACTGTATTTTAATTAAACAACACAAACGGACATCCATTTCATTTATTTTTGGAAAATTGTTTTTTAATCGTTTAGTGAATTTATTAAATATAGCATCCGTGTTTTTAGTAACCTTGTTCCAATCTTTTTCTGTTAATTTTATATTATTATCTGATGGATTTTTCTTCTTGTCTTCATATGTACTTATAAGTCCTGGAATACAGATTGAATTTAATCGTTTATAGAATTCCGTTTTTAGTTTGTCTTCTTTTTGAATTTCTTTTATTTTTATATCTTGTAACAATTCTTGATTGAGCTTTATTTGTGTGTGCTTCCCTTTAAATCGGACTGTTTTTAATTAGATAAATTTTATTAAATTTGTCAAGAAGGAATAAAAGATGAAAAGGTCAAAACATAATGAAAATGCAATCGTAAAAACAGTGAATCAGCTTGATAGTGGTCTATCTGCAGATGCTATCTGTCGTGAATATGGTATATCTCGCGCTACTCTTCATAATTGGCTATCGAAGTATAGTGGCATGGATTCAAGCCATATAAAACGTTTGAAAGAGCTTGAAGAAGAGAATCGACGCCTAAAAGATGTACGCTGATTTAGCTTTAGACAATAAGATCCTAAAGGATGTCATCGAAAAAAGGCTATAGAGCCCGAGGTAAAGAAAGACGTTGTAGCAGAAATAGTAACGGATTACGATATCAGCATCACTCAGGCATGCAGGTTTATATCGATTCATCGTTCGTATTTCTATTATGCTGAAAAGAAGGATGATAATGAGGTAATTGATTCCATTAGAGAAGCCTCAGAGTTTGGCGACGGATTCTGAAAATCTATTCAAGATTACGTCGGGAAGGCAAAAAGTGGAATCATAAACGAGTGTATAGGGTTTATAAACTGATGAGGTTTAATAAGCGCTCAAAGCTAAAGAAACGATTACCGGCAAGAGTTAAGCAACCTCTTGTGACTCCAGATCTTCCCAATCAAACTTGGTCTATGGATTTTGTAAGTGATAGTTTGGAGTGCGGTCGTAAGTTTCGTGTATTGAATATATTGGATGATTTTGATCGTTCTGCCTTAGCTCAAGAAATATCAATCTCAATGCCAGCAGAATGCGTTATAAGAATATTAGAGAAAGTAATATGGCTTAAGGGAAAGCCTGAAGCTATAAGATGTGATAATGGTCCTGAGTTTATTTTTAATAAATTCCAGGATTGGTGCAAAGCTTGGTATAACGATCAAATATACCCAACCGGGATGTCCTACACAAAACAGCTATGCAGAGTGTTTCAACGGTAACTATCGAAGAGGAGTATTATGCGTATATCTTTAGAACACTAACTGATGCTAGAGAAATAACCGAGAAGTGGATGGAAGATTATAATGAATGTCGCCCGCATCATTCATTGGGTGACATGTCACCCAATGAATACAGAAGAAAGTATGAAACTGATAATTAGATTATTAACTTAGCAGTCTAATTAATTACTGTCCTAAAAAAGGGAAGCTGACATCTATATTTTTATATTTCAATATATTCTATTGTATTTTTAATTGAAAATAAATATAAATTCGATAGTGAATACATAAAAACAATTATTACATTTATTCTGAATAGAATTCACCAGTAAGAATTACATTATTGTATTTTATTTCTATAGCATACATGCCATTATTATTTCCAACTAATGAAATTGGGAATACTGTTGATGAATTGATATAAAAGTTATTATTATAGATTTCTACGCCTTGATTATTAGTAATAATTACAGAACAATTCTCTATTTCAATTTGAGAGTGTATATTTATGAGTTGCCCATCAATTGTTGCAGAAATAGGATTATTCAGAGTCATAGTTAAAGGTTTAGGTGAATTTCCTTTACTATTTCTAAGATCTATATCTTTTGATTCTTTAGGTAATTCTCTACTGTAAGAATTCATAGTACAAATACAAAACACAAACAAAATAAGCATTAGTAGTTTTTTCATTTCTCTATTAAATTTTAATTATGCATTTAGTTTTATTTTGAATGCAAATTTAAATCTCTTTTTATGACGTGGAGGAGAAATGTAGGGGACAAATTAAACTTTGTTTAATTGTATGTATCTATTTGATAATGATTGTATTATATTATATAAAAGACAAATTTAAGAGGGACAATTTAATAAAGCGTATAGAAAAAGAATGGTGCTATTAAATAAATATTGATTAAAAATGACGAAGTATTTCATCCAGCGTTTTGCCATTATCTAAACACATTTTATCCCGACGGAGACGCATTTTTTGTTTCTTTACAGAATCTTTTTCTATATTGAAAATATCTGCAATATCAACTTGTTTCAATTGCATTTTCACCAAACAACAGAGGCGAATATCGGATTCATTGATTTTTGGATAAGACGATTTTAAACGTTTAGTAAAGTTATTAAATAAGGCGTCTGTGTTTTCTATAATAATTGTCCAATCATCGTCAGTTAATCTTATATGTTGATGCCCGTTATTATCTAAATCATGTAAATCAGGAATAGAAATAATATTTAGTCGTTTGTAAAATGCTACACGTAATTCTGTTTCTTTCAGAATTTGCTGTGCCATTTGTTTTTCATTCTGAAGGTTCTCAATTTCTTTTTCTTGAATTTTCTTTTTACTAAGCCTAATCTGTTCTTCCTGTTTTTTTATTAATTTTTGCCTTTTGCTATAAACAATAAAATATGCAATACAAGAAAGCAATAAAAGAAAACTGGCTATAAAGCATATTAAATAAATCCATTGCATTTTTTGAAGATCTTTTTGTTTAAGCAAAGCATTTTCTTCTTTAAGGTTATTATTTTTATAAATTGTTTGTATTTGAATAACAGCAGCACTACGTGTTTGTTGCTCTATTGTATCGCGATAATTATTAAACTGTTCCATGTAATAAAGAGCTTTATCTGAAAGCCCTTTTCCTTTAAAAGCATTTGCTAAAGCTAAATATGCAGAAGCCTTTGTGTAAATAAAATTAGTTTGAAGGCTTTTATCTAGAAAATATATAGCAGAATCGTATCTATGCTGATTATTATAAATTTTCCCTTTTGAACAATAGAGTGAATAAGGTGTTTCATCCTTCTGGAGAGAAGTTAATGCTTCATCACAATACTTAAGAGCTGTAAAACTCTGATTTTTTTGTTCATAGGCATAGGTTATCTGGTTCAATATTGTAGTTATCTGATTGTGACAATATTTACGAGCTATTTTTAAAGCTTTAAAATCATAAAAAAGTGCACTATCATTTTGCTGAAGTCCGGAAAATCCATAACCAATATTACTGAATGAGAAACTCTGATAATCATAATTTTTTAATAAATTTGCATAATGTAAAGCCTCACGATAGGCTGCCATTCCATCTTTATAAAAATACTGAGTATAATATAAATCTCCCAAATAATAATTTATCAAAAATCTGCATTTATAGTCAGAGCTTCCCTTTGCCCAATCATTTGCTTTTAAATATAATTGAGTGGCCTGCTCAGTCTGCTTCATTTTATCGTTTATTCTACCTGCGTAGAAAAAAGCTTTAGCTGCATGAACGGAATCTTTTGTATTGCTAAAATATCGCACTGCATCTTCCCAGAAAGTATTATTAGTTATATCAAGAGAATTTTTATCCATTCCTTGAATCATCAGAAGTGCATAAAGAGCATAATCTCTTTTAGATAGTTTATTAGGACTTTTTATCTCACGCAATAAACTTAATGCACTATCAGGATGACTTTCCATTATTGTCTCTGCTTTTTGTAATGTATTTCGAGAGCGGTTACAAGAACATAAACTTATGATTATACACAAAGTAGAGATGAAAGGCATATGGTTATAAAATCTGCTCATTATATAAATTTTGATACAAAAATACATAAAATTATTGCATTATAAATGCAATAATAAAAATAGAGAACACGTATTTTATTTATTGAATAAATACAGAAAAAAATCAAAAACAGTATCTCAATTTAATTTGGTCTAACTGCTCAGTTATCCGTCCTTTCCTTAGTTTGATTTATAATATTTTATATTTACCATTAATTATATATTAATGCGAATATATGAGAAATTGTACTGTAATAAGATGAATAGAGAAAAAATTATCTCCCCCTATTCTCAATAATTAGATTACACGCTCAAACTCTCTAATGAAGCGACATAATTCTGTGCTATTGATGAATAATTGGTACGTTGTAATCCAAGTTGTTGATGCAAATTGCCTTTATCCTGTTCGGTGCCTAAATGCTTGAAACCGTAAAGAGTTCCAAACTCTTTGAAGAACCGTGCAAGGTCGAATAAGTTTTGTTCTTGCTTTTTTGCAAAGGTACAATCTACAAGGATAATGCACCAGTCGGGAAAACCTCCGACATTTTTGCTATACTCCCACAACCGGAAGTAGAGCTTGACATCTCGTTCAAGTACAGACACGCAGCAACCATTCATGGTTGGGGTAACGTGAATACTATTTCTGTAACCGAATCTCTCACATAGGTAGAGTTCCAAATCATCAAAAAAATCTTTCTTAATCACAATCTTAAAAATTAAATGTTAGTAAATGGTATATTATAATTGAAAGCCTCGCTTACGTTTGGCTTTTCTTTTCTTTCTCAGTAATTTGTTCACTTCCTGTTCTTCTGCTTGTAAGGCATCGTAAGAGTTATCCATGTTTAGCAGTCCGAGTACACTACCTAAATCGGAGTGAGTTGCAATTTCTTTGTGCTGAAGTTGGGGCTGTTGTGTCATTTCGTGTTTACTTTTAAAAGAATTGGTATGTTCGTTTTCTTTAAGCTGGTTGTCTATATTCATATAGCTGAATTCCCTACTGATCTTTGAACCTGAGAATGAAAATCCTCTATATTCAAACTTAACTCCTTGAACTTCTTTAGTGATACGGCTCACTTTGAACTTCATATTAATATCTTGTTTTGAAAGGGTATCTTTCAGTTCGTTCCAACTTTCGGTGTGGGACAATTCTTTTTTCAATATCTCATAAACCGTATGTTTTGCTCTGTCGAAAGGGCGCAGCCTTTCTTTTTTGATATGGTCTTTTCCGTTAGCAAAATGAAGCCGGTATTTTGCTGTCAACTTTTTACACACTCGTTCGTTACGGAAGTGGTCATTTTTGTCGGAGATAGTTTTTCCGTCATTATCTACCCGGTTGAATACTATATGACAATGTGGGTGTTCACGATCCGTATGCCGTGCAATAATATATTGTGTGTTCCGAATATCCATTTGTTCCATAAAGTCATGAGTGATTTTCAGCATCAGTTCGTCATCTTTTCTTAGTAGTGTCCCATTTTCAGCTGAGAAATTTAGAGAGATGTGACCTACTGTATTCTTGACTTTGTCGTTCAGTAAGGTTTGCAGTTCAAAGTCTGCTGACATCTGTTCGGGTGTTCCGTTCACTCCTTCGGCTTCCAGCAATTGGGATTTATATTCTTGCAAAACATAACGGACACAACCGCCAAACGATTTACCTTTGGTTATCTTACCTATCATCTTTCAGTTGTTTTATGATTTGGTAAATTCGCATTGCTATATCCTGACATTCGGCAGCAATCACCAGAAAACCGTAAGTGTTTGCCTGCTTTGCCAATTGGTTCAGATTGGTGCTCTCGCCAATCAACTGACGAATGATTGCGATGTGATCTTTACTGATTCGTTCTCTGACTGAACCTTTATCAAGGAGTGAGCGGATAACTTCGCTTTGGCTCTGTCGGCTACGTCTGCATAGTGCACGCAACCAACCGAGTTGATTATCCGACAAGCGGAGGGTAATTGTATTTTTCTTTTCCATTTTCAAATAGTTTTTAGTTTTAAATATTGTGACCATCGGGAGCTGTCTTTTTATGCTTTTGAAAAGCAGTGGGGTCAGGGGATGTAATACACTGGCATAAACTTTAATGAAAATCTGTCGATTTTCATTAAAGTTTAAAACCTCCTTTTTTTATTGGCGCTGTTTTACCGGGTGCCTTGAAAAGTCTCAAATTCAACTCTTTTATCAGTAGATTGAGAGCAGGATTCTTGGCAATCATATTTTGCAAAACAGCTTGTGGCTGCTTTATCTCTAGTAGAAAGTCAGCAATATCAAGTCCATTTTTTCGCTGATCTAGGGTGGCGTTTTTCTCCAAATAATCGAAGAGTTTAACTGTTATTCCAATTTGTTCCATTGTGAAAATTCGAGCTGACCAATCATCGATTGCACCCAAGTCGGGAAACAGCACTACATTTCTACCACTAAGCACGCTAAGGTTCTCATCACGAAAACAACCGTTCTTACCACCCGAAGCTATCCACAAATATTGAGGGAGATAGGAGCTGGCAATAAGGGCACTTTTCTCGCTCTCCACAATGGCAACAGGTTTATTATTGTCTTCTTGCAAAAGATGTTCTCCGAAGAAACATTGCTTCAGATTGAAACTTTCTTTGAGGATAATTGAGTGTACCCACGTGATATGGTTGTGAGGATCTTTGATCCGTTTACCCGTGGTAGGGTTGTAAAGCATAATTTTACCAGTGCGCACTCTGCCATGTGCATCTGTTTGCCAAAAAACGGTTGAGCCTTGCCAATGACTGGCTGTACCCACTCGGTAGAGTTTCATTAGTCGCAATGATTCAAGTTCACCCAACTGAGAAGATAAAAACTGAAATAGCTTGTTTTCGCTATAATGGCTCATAGACTGCTCCACCCAAATGTCATCAATATAACTTATGGATGGTGGGGGTGTGCGGCTCTTTTGTGTAACGAAAGTCTGCTTCTGTAACAGCTCTTTTCTATCGGGATTCTGTTCAAAATACTCTTTGGGTGTGAAGTGGTAACCACATTTTTGTTCACGGTCGCACCTTCCTACATAATTTGGAAAGGCTATAACATTCTCCGTATCAATGTATCGGGAAAAACATTTTTTGTGTCCGCACTCCGGACATGTGTATCGGGAGACAACTCCCTTGTATGGTTCTAATATAAATCGGTGTGTCATTTTATTTTTTTGTTTGGTGCATTTTCGACATTTTCTGCATTTTGGCTTTTCAAAATGTGGATAATGTGGAAAATGCGGTTATACTTTTCTATATTCTCCGTGCCTGTCTTTCAGGAAAAGTGTTCCTATGTATCTGCTTAGGAACTCTTTGAACGCTCTCTCTTTCATCCCTTGCTCGGCTGCTATTTGCACACCTTGTGCGGTGGTAAATAGTTCTGGCAAATGATGAAAAATAGATTGTTGCTGAGAGGTAAGAGGGGTCTCATTCATCAGACTTTGAACTCTAGTGGCAGTCCCCTTAAAATAGTCAGTTAGTAGAATAGCTCTTTGAACTGTTTCTGTATCTACCAGCTCTTTACCGCACTCTCCACAGAGCCATCTGGTAATTTGTATCACCAAGCAGAAGCGGAGAATGTAAATTTCAAGTTTACAATAAACTCCAAGAAGAGTTTCATTGCCCTCACTATCACACAACTCTGCGTGATGGTGTTGCCACTGATAAAGTTGTCTCCGAGCTTCTTCGCTAAAAGTAACTATCGATGGCTGAATCTCGTTGTTCTCATCAAAAGAGTACTCCAAGTGAATCAATTTATTTATGAGTGCGTGCCATTCCAACTCCAAATTATCAGAAATATCTTTATCACTCCATCGAGCTTTGCTCTGGAGAGAGGGTATAATGAATAAAATGCGGTCAATGAATCCGTTACTGGAGCGATCACCCTTGGCTAACTCACAAAGAATTTTTTTCTGAATGGTTCCAATCACAGGAATAAATGGACGTGTGATGAAAATAGAACTTTTGGCATTCTTTCGGTCGGAAATAACGGCTTTTGCACTGAACACCGACAACCAGAACTGCTCTTCCGAACCGTTGTTGTAGCGGTTGAAGTTTTTGAACCAAGCGGATAGCTCATCCGACCAAAGACACAATCCGCGTTTGTTTTGTGCATGGATATAGCTCAACCCTTCAGGAGTAATATCAGAAACAAGAAATCGCCTACGAATAGGCTCCTGAGGGAATTCATCTAAACCTGAATCAAGACGTTCCTTTTTGCTCATGGATACATCTTGCTCATACTTTGCATAAAGTTTTCCAAATTCAAGATTTTGTCGATAATCAAAGTCAATATAAGGCTTCATAGCAAAGCTAAGTGGATGACTTTTATTCGCACCCGGTCGCCCAACCAATGCTACAAATAGAATGGCACTCTCCACCCAGCCTTGTTTTAGTTGTAGAAGATGGGTGTTGCCAATTCCAGCTGCAATAGCGGTCAGAATTGAAGCCGCCGTATAATCCACTGGATAACTTTGGCACTCATGCACCTCGTGTATGATACGCTGTATTTTAGAGGGGAATATCCCGATAGGGAACTCGGAACCAGACATTTTCATACTCATATCCAGAGCTTTGTTTATAATCCCCTCCGGAGTAATTAATCTCTCTTCCATAATTGTCGGGGATTAAAAATTAAAGCCTGATTTTGGCTTGTGGCGAACGCCTCTCTGTATAGTAGCCAACATATCTTCATAGTTTTGCTGAGGAGTGTTTCTACGTCCGTTTTCTATCCACCCCAATAGTTCATCTTCATAGAAATAGAGCTTCTTCCCTTTCTTATAAGAGGGGAGCAGTCCTTTACGTACAAGGGCATAGATGGTAGGTTTGGCTTTCTTGATAATTCGGCAAGCATCATCAATCTCAACCAGAACGTGTTTTTCTGATGGTGGCGGTTGAAGTACTGACACCAACTGTTTTAATTCGGCAACTTGTTCGGTCAGATAAGTTATCGCTTGTGGCAACTTATCAAAAGTGATTTCTTCTTTGCACATATACATATCGTTTTTAATGTTTGATGTGCAAAGGAAATAAGTGATTTAATGGTGAAATGTAGCACCAAAGTATAACTGAGAAATAACTTATTGGTGGTGATTATTGCTCTATATCAGTTGGCTGCAGCACAAAAAGGCGACCGCAAATGTGATCGCCTATATAATATGCCAAACATCTGAAAGTGTTATTAAAAATCAATAAAACTTTCAGATGTTTAAAGTTTCATTTATCATTGATTTATGCTATCTTTACAGAAATATATAATATCAACAATACTATGTTCGATTTTACACAAATAACTCTTGTGATAGGGAAAGTTGATCCTAGCACACAATCAATTAATATGATAGGAACAGGATTCCTAGTTTCTAATGACGGAAAGGTTGTTACAGCAAGACATGTTGTGGGCAATGAGACAGAAGGTTTATGTGTGTTATGGCCACATATACCCAATATTAATGCGTATCAGGATGTATCGGATTCCTCATGTAAGCCTGTATCCGCAGTTATAGTGGATATTAATCCAATCACGGATTTATGTATCCTAAGCACTGATTTGAGATTTTCTGGAAGCTTGCCATTATTGGAATCTCTAGATAATATTTTAGTAGGAGAAAAAATAGGTATGTTTGGATTTCCTCATTGTGTTATGGGGAGGCGAGTTTTGACATATCAAGAAACAGAAATTGGAGCTAAAATGTTATTAGAAACATCTGGTATTAAATCAAAATACGCAACAATTAATATCCAAACTAGGCCAGGTCAGTCTGGGTCACTAGTTTTCAATGTAAAAACAGGTGCAATTATAGGTCTATTGATAGGTACTTATGCTCCATCTTCTGGAGTTATTATTGCAGGTATTAATCCACATGAGTTAAATCAAACCTCATACTGTATTTCTGCTAATCATATAAAAGAAATGCTATGATTGAAATAGATAACTTGTCGCTAGATGAATGGTACACTTGCCTTAAATTATACCAAAAGAATATTATAGAACAATTGGTTGCTAAATATGGTGAAGAAAGAGCGGCGGAAGAATGGTTAATGGCCAGAGGCCCAATCCAGACTGCTACATTTGGTGGCGTTCAGACAAACAAGAATGAGAGTTATTGGGATAGATTTAAAAATGAATTTGATAAATTAATTTGCGGGCACCCTGATTATGAAAATGAACAGAAAAAATTCATGTATGCAGGTAAACCTATTGGACTTAGTAGCGTAACAGCATTGTCAACTTGGTTATCTCCGATAATATGTGTAAGTCCTGCAATCCTTGTTCCTGCGATTATATTAGTGTTGCACACAACATCAAAAATGGGGATTAAAGCATATTGTTCTACGAAGCATTTTGCGGCAAATTAAAAAAAAATATCAAAGACTTATAACTTCTCTTTGATTTTAATAGCGCAGGTTCCCTCTACTCTCAACTTTCTTTTTAGAGTAGATATTTCTATCTTGCTCAAAGGCTCTGCAAATACAAATTTGATAAATGTTGCTGTTTCTATGCCCGATTTTTTGAACAGGTTGCCAATATTCCAACCAAAGTGCATCAGGTCTATGGGTTTTAGTTTTGAGCTGATGGTAATCCGAGTCTGGATTTTGTCACATTCATCTTTATTGGCATATTGGAAAAATTGGATAAGTTTGCAGAGCCTTTTCATATCATCTTTTTCAACATACAACGATAATTCTTGTATGGTGTAGTGGAGTACTTTATCCAATATTCTTTGCTGTTCTTCTATTACTTTCAGCTGAGCAGTTGATTTGCAATCTTCGTAATCGAGTATTGAGTTAATATCTTGTGTAACTGAATCATTAACAGAATATAGAATTTCTGTTAATGGTTGTCTTTCTATCTCTAAAATAGATTGGGATGAAGCTTTTTGTTTGTTTTGAAAGATACGTTCAACAACAGGTAGCAGACATTCATTTAGAATAGATTGAAAACTGATGTAGGCTGCACTTAATAATAAGCAACTAACCACGAAAGCAATAAACCCCGTAAATTCATCCATCTGTAGTTCTTTCACCAAAAACAAACGAGTCATCATAGCAATGCACAATATTGATGCAAAAAGGAATGAATAGATGATAATATAGTCTGTTTTCTTAGTTGTCATATTAATCAATAGTTATCGTTTGTGCACAAATGTATGCTAATAACTATTTGATTCCAATATTTTATAGATAAGTAGCAGCTTGTGGCCTTGTTTGGCCGCACTTGGCTTTGTTTAAATTTCGCCGCCGCGAAATTTAAATTTGAGAATAGATTTACAAAGTATTTAGATCTAGAATATAATTCTTGGATAATATCTCTGAGCATCCTTTTGCGATATTCAAAATCATATCTTTTCCCTTTTTTTGAGGTATGCGAATGCTCTCACCAACTATAAGCATGTCTCCAATGCTTGGGTTTCCGTGATTGTTGACAGAGGTAGCGTGTTCTCCGTTATATCCGTTGCTGCATCGGGTTAAATCGTAGGCTGGAGTTAACGACCAAACTCCCTCTTTACAAATGAAACTGAAGTTTTTAGCATGGTCATCCTTATTCTCGGTTAATATATTGAAAACCATACGACGAAACATTTCATCTACCTGTTTGGGATCTTGGGTAAGATAACCTGTCAAGTGAAGCAATGTTCTATATTCCAATTTGGGTTGCATGATAGATTCATTGAGTAACGCTCCTACTGTGGCAATATGTAGTCTGACGCCGTTTTCTATATCAAAGCGTTTAGTAGCAAAGTACTTTCCTTCCATTAGTTTGAAATCAGGGACAGTAATGCCGCATTGGCGAGCTATCTCATTGTAGTGATATTCCATCTTACCCATATCTTTGGGATCATATGTGTGTCTGAACTTCACCAACCAAGAGCCATCAGCGTCGTGTAGTAAACACTTCGGGCGACATCCTCCAGAGTTACCACTGTTGAAATATAAAACATCCTCATCTTTGTCTGACTTTTCGGATAGTACATCTAAAGCCATTTGCTGGAGATTATCCAACTCTGGAAGTGCTTTTTCTTCACCAATATAAGTTTCGGGAATATAGCATAGAGCACCCATTCCGGATGTTCCGACAATGCTTAATCTCTGTATAGGGGTCAGCTCGCTGTCGTTCACTCCTTGCTTTTTCAATAAACGATTAAGCAGGTAACGTCCGTAACCATCGGGTAGGCTGTCTTCAAAAATTCCAAAATTTCCCCAGAATGGTTCTGGCTTAGCTATAAATAAGTCTGGTTTTAAAGGTAGCTCAAGTGGAGATATAGAAAAACCATTTGCTAACCAATCTCTGTCATATTGGAATGCGCATAGGCGATTGTCAGGTGTTATACTGAGTGTTCCAACAGTTTGATTGTGAAAGGTTACTATTATTTTATTTATTAATTTCATTGCGCCCCTTTTTTCTATTCTTGTTCTTATTAATAATCTCGAGTTCTTCCATCGTATTGTAGAGTGGCTCGGAAAGCAGTTCTTTTATTGCTTTGGAGTAGCCCAATGCTTTTGCCAGTGCCACATAGGATGCCAAAGATATGGTGTGCTTCTGCTCAAATTTAGTAATAGTGGGAGTAGGAACCCCACTAAGTGCCGTAAGAGCCTCCCTTGAAAGCCCCTTTTCAAGCCTACGCTTTTGCAAATTATCCGCAAGAATAGCTAATAATTCACTTGGTGTATCAATATCAAAATTATAAATTAATTGCATATTATTGTATCTTATTAGATGGTTAAGTAGTGATATTGAATACTGTTATATCTAATACAAAGATAATATTTCTTTGTCAATAAACAAAATTTGTATGTTTCTTATTTCAGAGATATTTTGTTTGCACTTTCTCGCTTCTTTGCATTCACTAATTCCGCATAAATCTGTGTGGTTGAAACATTTCGGTGTGTTAACATCTTTGATACCGTGTAGATATCTGTCCCTGCTGCAATCTGCAACGTTGCGAATGAGTGACGGAAGCAATGGAAGGTTATATGCTTCTTGATGCCTGCTTTCTTTAACCAATTTCTCAGGGGATAATTGACCATACTGCGAGTTAGGCCTTTGAATATTTTTCCTGTGTCGGGCGTTCCGCACAGCTCATAAGCCTCTTGGCTTACGGGTAGAGTTGCTTCGGTTTTTGTCTTTTGTGTTTTGATGCGGAGGCAGTAACCTTGGTCTGGAGCAATCTCAAAATCTTTCCATTGCAGGTTCAGAATATCACTGATTCGAAGTCCTGTTAGGCACGAAAATAATGAAGCTGATTTAAGAGCTGGAATATCGCACGGTGTTGTTGCTAACTGCTTTACTTCATCTAGTGTGAGATATTCCTTTTTCACATCATTAGTTTCAATTTTATCTAAAAAGTCATTGATGTTCTCACGGACTAGTTTATCCCGATAGGCTATTTTTAATAATCCTCTGAAAGTAGAATAATATCCGGCTGCAGAGTTTGTAGAAACTTTTAGTTTTGTCCGCTTAATTTGTTTTGCATTCAGCAAATAGGTTCGAAAGTGTTTGCAGAGGTCAATATTCACCTCTCCAAAAGTACATTTTCCCTGAACGAAGTTTGAGAAATGAGCATAAACAACCATCCATTTTTGGTCTTTAGTTCGAGCTATTTTAAGAAAGTAGGCTAGGAAGTCAGCTTTCATCTTATTTTTGTCTAAAAAGCCAAATTCTTCATTGATTAAAGATTGTACCCGAATACAGCGGATTGCTTCTGCTTTGTTCAACATATCATTATTAAATTCTCGTTCAATCTCGTTTTTCGGGCGGGTGTAAATATAGATTCCGAGATATTCTCGACGGCTCATTTGCATAGTTTCGGGATGGCGAACAGCAGGATAATAATCTAAATAGAGTGAGATACGGTCGTTCTTAATAACTCTTTGGCGAACGGTTACTTTTGTACATGTATGTGTCATACGTTTGTTATTTAGGGTTTTACATTTGTTTTTATGATTGCAAAGAAATACGGTGATACTATGGTGGCACAGTTCACTGGGAAATAACCATCAGTTTTTTACTCAATTTTTGGAGCTTCGAACAGCTTATCTAATTCAGATTTGGAAATCTTAGTGTATTTGCCAACCTTAACTTTGGGTATATTGTGGTATTTCGCATAATGGTAGAGTTGGTCACGTGTCAGATTAAATTTCTCCATCGCTTCCGCTACCGTATAATATTGGGGCTCTTCAGGTTTTACTATACCTTTGGCTATATCGAAATGTTTCTTCGAGTAATAAACCATTACGCCATCTTTCTTTTTAGGAATGATATCCTTTGAGGCAATGGTATAGATGGCAGATAATGTCATACTAAAATTATCTTGAATCTCCTGTATGCTGTACCATTCGGTTATTTCCGGATCAGGTGTTTGTTTTGAAAAATAGTTGTCTATATGCTTTTTGCTCCAATAGGTTTTGCCCCGATTGAAAGTCTTTGGGATGTTGTTTCTTTTAGCCACAATAAAGATCCATGATTCTTTTACGTGATACTTTTCTTTTATTTCGGCTGTAGTGTAAAACTCTGTAATGGGAGCTTTTTCTTTAGCTTGAATACGGAACTCAGTTGGATTATTGAATAAAGCATCAATATCGTCCTTTCTTAAAAGATACTTGCACCCTAATCGAGAGGCTTTGAGTTCACCTTTTCTCAAATAACTATAAAGAGTAGGTCGAGTCACTCCAAGATAAACGGATGCTTCGGTAATAGTTAGAAAAAGTTTTTCCTTTATCTTTTCAATAGGCTTTTCAAGGATGACCTTCTGTGTAAACTGATTATAAGTTTTAATAACTTCTTCACGTTTTTCCTTTTTGTATAAAGCACTAGCACATCTGTGCGAACAGCACTTTGTAGTTGTTTTGTGTGCTGTGAATTCTTTGCCACAAAAGCAACATATCTTCTTAATATCAATCTTACTACTCATTTTATTTCGCTTTATTTCTCCGTTATTTCTTTAAATTCCCGTAAAATCTTGTAAAATCGCGTAAAGTTTCTCCACTACCTTGCTGACGAATTTTACAATCAAAACCACTGAGTCCCAAATACGGTACAAAAATGAGCTAAAAAAGCATTATTATCGATTAATGTCGATAATACATACAAAAATAAAGGCGCTCAAAATGAACGCCTTAACTATCAATAGTAATATATGCTAATCGATTATAATCACCAATTACTTGCCAATACAAAAATGCGAAAATATATTCCCTAGAATTTCATCATTAGATATAGTCCCAGTAATCTCTCCTAAATAATGCATACAC
>Ga0183099_1001102_pt1 | contig 16460 bp, 13 predicted proteins | sample Biomet1_FD_127788 | JGI IMG/M metagenome (GOLD analysis project Ga0183099, IMG submission 127788) | Microbial communities from bioreactor (seeded with anoxic lake sediment) at LBNL, California, USA - Biofuel metagenome 1 | ecosystem: Engineered > Bioreactor > Anaerobic > Unclassified ... | reverse complement strand
TAGGTGTGAGGTCTCCCCTGCGTGGGCCGCTGTCATGCAGCGGCAGGAAGCAGCTCGCGAGGCGCGAGGCCTCGAGTTGGGGCGGCGGCTGGCGAAACAACGGATCGATAACGCCTATGAAGGCGCGCTGGCACTAGCCAATGGAGCCAGTCTGACCCGGGCCCACTTTGCCCGTTATCTGGTCGAAGCTGGTCACTGTCAGACTCAGCAAAAAGCCTTTGATCTGTATATTGGTCGCGGCGGTAAGGCGTATGTCCCCCATGACTGGATCAGCATCGCCGAGGCGATTGCGGTGATCCATGCCGCAGACGGTTTGGCTGTACTTGCCCATCCTGGTCGCTATAAACTTTCTACCAAGTGGCTAAAACGTCTGTTGGCACACTTCAAAGAGTCGGGCGGTGATGCCATGGAGGTCAGTTTGCCCCAGCAAAGCCCCCAGGATCGGGCTAATCTGGGACTATGGTGTCGCGAGCATCAGTTGCTGGCCTCGGTGGGTTCCGATTTTCATGCGCCAACCTCCTGGCAGGAGTTGGGGCGTAATCTCTGGTTGCCCAAAGATGTCACACCGGTGTGGCATACCTTTATCGACTCGGTCCCGCGTGCCGTACCCGGCGCCGACGAGTCCAAGACATTCCGGGAGGAATTATGAGCCAATTTTTTGCGATGCATCCTGAAAACCCGCAAACCCGGTTGATCAACCAGGCGGTGGCGCTGATCCGCAGTGGCGGTGTGGTGATTTATCCAACCGATTCCGGCTATGCGCTGGGCTGTTTGCTGGAGAACAAGGCGGCGCTGGAGCGGATCTGCCGTATTCGTCATCTCGACAGCAGCCACAATTTTACCTTGGTCTGCCGGGATCTCTCCGAGCTGTCGCTCTATTCCAAAGTGGATAATCAGGCCTTTCGTCTGATCAAGAACAACACTCCGGGGCCCTATACTTTCATTCTCAAGGCGACCAAAGAGGTTCCGCGGCGCCTGATGAACGAGAAGAAGAAGACCATCGGCATCCGGGTGCCAGCGAATCCCATTACCCAGGCTCTGTTGGCGGCGCTGGGTGAACCCCTGATGTCCACTACGCTGATTTTGCCGGGTTCTGAGGTTGCCGAATCGGATCCTTATGAAATCCGGGATCGTCTGGAACAAGTGGTGGATCTGATTATCGATGGTGGTTATCTGGGTGAACAACCCACCACTGTCGTTGATTTTTCTGAGGATAGCCCCGAGGTGGTTCGCCACGGTGCGGGCGATCCAACCCCCTTCCTGTAAGGGATTATTTTTCATCGCCGAGAGGGCGATGAGCCCCATGATGGAGTCAAGACTCCTTGCAACAGAGTCCGGACAAGGATGCCCGGAGCGTTGCACATCCAGAGATGAACACCATGAGTGATAAGTTGCAGAGTGAAAAGTTGCAAAAAGTGTTGGCCCGGGCCGGTATCGGCTCCCGCCGCGAGATGGAAACCCTGATCACTGAAGGACGGGTCAGTGTGGATGGCAAGGTCGCGACGCTGGGAGACCGGGTGGGTCCCAACGTGGCGATCCGTATCGATGGTCATTCCATCACCGCCAAACCGGCAGAAGATGTCATTTGCCGAGTACTGGCCTATCACAAGCCCGATGGCGAGATGTGTACCCGTAAGGATCCGGAAGGTCGGCCGACGGTCTTTGATCGTCTACCCCGGATCCAGGATGCACGCTGGGTGGCTGTCGGCCGCCTCGACGTCAATACTTCCGGTCTGTTGCTGTTCACCACCGATGGTGAGTTAGCCAATCGCTTGATGCACCCCCGCCACGAAGTGGAGCGGGAATATGCTGTGCGGGTTTTCGGTGAAGTGGATGACAAGATGCTCAATCGCCTGCGTCTGGGCGTGCAGCTGGAAGATGGCCCTGCCAAGTTTGACAAGATAGTGCGTGCCGGTGGTGAGGGACTGAATAACTGGTTCAACGTAACCCTGCAAGAGGGGCGTAATCGGGAAGTCCGCCGGTTGTGGGAAACCCAGGAAGTGCAGGTCAGCCGTTTGATCCGCGTTCGTTATGGCGATGTCAAACTGGAGAAGAGTATTCCTCGGGGTGGCTGGATGGAGTTACCACTGGATAAGGTCAACTACCTACGCGAGTTGGTGGGCTTACCGCCGGAAACCCGCAGCAAGGTGCTGGTGGATGACAAGCGTAGCCAGTTCAAGCAAAGCGCCCAGATCCGGCGCGCGGTGCGCAAGCACCGGGAACTACAGCACACCGATAATCGCCAGGCGCACCCGGAGCGCAATTATAGCGGCGGAGTCTCCCTTGATGGGCCAACACCGGTCAAACCAGCGGCCAAACGGCCGACTCGTTCTCAGGCGCAACGTACCCGTCTGGGCAGTGGTTCCGATGTGGCTCGGCCCACCGAACGCCGTCCGTCACCGCGGAAACCGCGCGGTTAAGGAGCCTGGGTCATGAGTGTGCACTCCACATCTTCTGATGCTGTCGGTACCTCGGCCCGCAAGGCGGTGGTGGTGTTCAGCGGCGGGCAGGACAGTACCACCTGCCTTATCCAGGCGTTGGCGCATTACGATGAAGTTCATGCCATCACCTTTAACTATGGTCAGCGCCATAGTCAGGAGATCGCCGTGGCTCAGGCGATTGCGGGTGAGTTGGGGGTGACGGCGCATAAGGTGCTGGATCTTTCCTTGCTCAACGAGTTGGCCATCTCGTCGTTGACCCGGGATGCCATCCCGGTGAGTTCGGCGCTTCAGGATAACGGCTTGCCGAATACCTTCGTGCCGGGTCGCAATATCCTGTTCCTGACCCTGGCGGCTGTGTATGCCTACCAGGTGGGGGCCGAGGTGGTGATTACCGGGGTCTGCGAAACTGACTTTTCCGGCTATCCGGATTGTCGGGATGAATTCGTCAAGGCCCTGAATCAGGCTCTGTGTTTGGGCTTGGAAAAGCCGCTCCGGTTGGTGACGCCACTGATGTGGTTGAACAAGGCGCAAACCTGGGCGCTGGCCGATCGTTATGGTCGCCTGGACTATGTCCGTGCCCGCACTCTGACCTGCTACAACGGGCTGGTGGGTGAGGGCTGTGGCGAGTGTCCGGCCTGTGAGCTGCGCGCCCGGGGATTGCAGATGTATCTGGCAGATCGGGAGCAAATCCAGGCACAACTGGCGACTAAAGTGGCGCTATAACCGTGCACTAGCAGCGGGGCTGTTGCCTGCTGTCAACAGCCCGTCACTTGACCCGAAACACCGCTCCACATACTCTGTGGCGGTGTTTTTTTTTGGATGAGGCCAATATGAACAGCGACAGTAGTCCCTCGTGCTACTTTTCTTCTTTCCCGTCAACCGCTCTCCGGTTACCTCTGCATGCTTGTTATCGTCTCTCCCTGCTGCTGTGAATGGCTGTGACGCCATGAATTTTCTATCTTTTTTTAGTGTTGTTGCTGCTGTGGAGTCATGATGCTCGAGTTTGCCTGGATGATGGATCCGACCGCTTGGTTGGGTTTGCTGACGCTAGTGGTCCTGGAAATTGTTCTCGGGATCGATAATCTGCTGTTCATCGCCATTTTGGCGGAAAAATTACCGCCCGAATTGCGAGACAGAGCGCGCCGGATCGGCTTGGCGCTGGCGCTGTTGATGCGTATGGTGCTGCTGATTAGCCTCTCCTGGCTGGTTCGTCTCACCGAGCCGATGATTACCCTGTTCAATCATGACTTCTCGGGGCGGGATCTTATCCTGCTCATCGGCGGGCTGTTCCTGCTGTTCAAGGCGACGCGGGAGTTGCATGGCCGCCTGGAAGGGGAAGTTAACGGGGAGGGGGGAAGCAAGGTCTATGCAGCCTTCTGGACCGTGGTGGCGCAGATTGTGGTACTGGATGCCGTCTTTTCGTTGGATGCGGTGATTACGGCGGTAGGGATGGCGGAACACCTGTCGGTGATGATGCTGGCAGTGACCATTGCCATCGGTATCATGATGTGGACCAGCAAGCCGTTGACTGCGTTCGTCAATCGCCATCCGACCTTGGTGATCCTCTGCCTGGGCTTCTTGCTGATGATTGGCTTCAGTCTGGTGGCGGAAGGCTTTGGCTTCCATATTCCCAAGGGCTATCTCTACGCGGCCATTGGTTTCTCTATTCTGATCGAATTGTTTAACCAGATGGCGCGTTCGAATCAGAGTAAGTTGCTCGAAGGTAAGCTGCGCCGCCGCGAGCGCACGGCTGAATTGGTGATGCGTTTGCTGGGGGATAGTAAGCAGCCGGAAGGCGGCAGCTTCCAGGAGTCCTTATTACCCAGTGCCGACGAAAGTATGTTTGCCGATGAAGAAAAAGAGATGATCTCCCGGGTGTTGCAACTCTCGTCGTTGCCGGTACGGGCCGTGATGACGGTGCGCCGGGATGTGGAGATGCTGGATCTATCCGAGCCGGAAGAGCAAATTTTGCAACGACTGGCGGAGACTCCGCACTCGCGATTGGTGGCAATCCGCGAGGGGAACAAGGATCAGCCGCTGGGGATCATCCGCAAACGCGATGTGTTGGCCCGCTTGCTCAGCAAGCAGGAGTTACGCCTGGATCAGTTGGTACAGCAGCCGCTGTGTTTGCCGGAAACCATCAACGTCCTCAATGCATTGGAACAATTTCGGCAGGCCAAAAACTACCTGGCCTTTGTGCTGGATGAATTTGGCAACTTCGAAGGCATCGCCTCCATCCGTGACATCATGGAGGAGATTGCGGGTAAATTGCCGGAAACCGGTGAAGAGGATAACGACTTCGTGGTGCTGGGGCCGGATAGCTACCATGTGAGCGGCGACTGCCTGTTGCAGGATTTGCAGCGGCATATCGGTTTTCCTGCTCCGGCTACCGCCCATTACCATACCCTGGCGGGATGGTTGATGGATTGGCTGCAGCGCTTGCCGGAAGTGGATGAAGTATTGGAGTTGGATGGCTGGCGACTCACGGTCGTGGCGGTACGTTCGCACCGGATTGAAACCTTGTGGCTAACCCGCCAGGATCGGACAGTAGATGTCGAATCGCCCTGATGCACGGCAGCCTCGTGAGGGGCTCTGAGAGCATATGGGCCAGCAGTTGTTTAAGGCGCACCCTGGATATTCGGTTGCGTTCCAATGATAAACATGAGGATGTTGGATGAAGGCTAGATGGCACTCCCTGAGCAATGGACATTGGTTGCACGTCTGGGAGTTACGGCAGCGCCGATTTGAAGCTGAAGGGCGATGGGGACCCATTACCCTGCTGTTGTGTGCTATGGCGTTATTGCTCGGGATCCAGAATCCGCTGCTATATGGTATGGCGCCTGGCTTTGATGCTTCCTTGTTCGCCGCCATGGGCAAGATGTGGGCCGATGGCGACGTCTTGTATCGTGACATGCTGGATATCAAGGGGCCGGTCATCTTCTTGCTGGACGCCATCGGCTACAAGCTGGGCGGCTTTCCCGGAATTGCGCTGTTCGAAACGGCCTTGCTGGCGTGGGGTCTAAATAACAGTTATCGGGCATTGGCGCTGTTGGGGATTGCTCCGCTTGCGCGGTTGGCGTCTTTACTGGCAGTGATCAGCTTGTGCGGCTACCGCTATTACTACGGCAACATGACTGAGGATTACACCCTGTGTCTGGCGCTGATCGCCCAGTTGCCGTTTGTGCGCCTGTTGGTGTCTGGGCGCTTTAGCTGGTCTCAGGCCTGGTTACCGGCGGTGACGTTCGGCTTGATTGCCATGATGCGGTTGAATAACGGTGCTTTCTGGGGCGCCTGGTATGCCACCTTGTTCCTCGGCTGGTGCTGGCAGGGGCGTTGGCAGGATGGACTCAAACTGTTTGTGTCCGCCTTGTTCGGAATAGGCGTAGTCGCCGGACCTCTGGTGTTCTATTTCTGGCAACAAGGGGTCCTGGAGAACTTCTGGTTCTATTCATTTGCCATTTTCATGGGGCAAAGTTACGGCAGTGGCTTCTCGCCGCTAGTGGGTAGCGTTGGCTTGCTGCGTACTGGATTGATTCTCTTGTTACCGCTGGCGCTCTATGTGCTGCATCGCTGGCATCATGCCACTCCGCAGGCCGAGCCGACGGTCGGCAAATCGCTAGTCGCTGTGATGTTGTTTGGCGCTCTGTTCGGGGTGATCGCTAATTCGGTTTCCGGACATATTTTCGATCATTATGATCAGCTCTATTTGGCGTTTATTCCTTTGCCGCTGGCGCTGATTATCGAAGCGGTGCGCCGAGAGTGGGGGAGTGACTCGCCGCTGGTGTGGCTGGGGGCCCTGGTGGTGTGGGGCTGGGGTGTTTATCTGGTGATGCCCCATTGGTTTTTCAGCTGGAGTCGCTTCGAATGGCCGATGTTGCAAGTCGTGCAGGTTCTGGCGACTAGTTTGCTGTTTGCCCTGATCCTCAGTCTCCCAGTGTGGCTGAGAGTTCGCACCGTACAGGGGCGCAAACAGTTAACCGGGCTGGCTTCGATGGGCTTGTTGCTGGCACCTCTGATCTTGTTGGGTTATTCCGCTTGGATTGGTACCCATACCGGACGGCCATTCGGTGACTCAGGGCGTCAGCAAATTGCCCAGATCCGGGCGGAGACCAGCCCGGAGGAGCGGATCTGGATTGATGGCACCATGCCACAGTTTTATGTCTGGACCGATCGCAAGGCGGCCTCGGCCTACTTGTTCTTCGACAATGTGCACCCGCCGTTTGATGCCAAGGCGCGTGTGCTTGCGGATATCCAGCGGGTGCAGCCGAAATTCATCGTCATTCGTAAAAAGCGTCTGCAGCAATATGCGACTGATGCGGCCAGCTTTACACCGTCGCAACGGGCGTTCTACGACTATGTGCTGGCACATTACCAACAGGTGCAACCAGGTCTATTTAAGTTGAACAAGGCTAAATGATCCCTGACTTCAGGTGAAAATTGGCTATAAAAAAAGTCCGCATCTGCGGACTTTTTTTTTATTTTGACCCTGGTTTAGGCCAAGGTTTGAGTCGGAAAGACGCCGAAGTGTTCCATGGCGTAGGCCACGCGCTCTTCCACCGACATCGAGAAGTTTCCCAACTTCTCGATTTGACGCAGCCGTGGCAGCAGTCCTGCCGCGTTGGCGATCTGGATGGATAAGCCTGGGCGGGCATTGAGCTCCAGCAACATGGGGCCACGTTTTTTATCCAGCACCATATCGGTACCTATGTAACCAAGCCCGGACATTTCATAGCAAGATGCAGCAAGATTTAGCAACTTCAACCAGTGGGGGACCTGCAGATCGAACAGATCCTTATTGGTATCCGGATGATGACGCAGCGGCTGGTTGTACTGGACGCCGCGCACGGCGCGCCCGGTGCGCAAGCAGATACCTACACCGACCGCACCCTGGTGCAAGTTGGCCTTGCCATCGGACGAGGCGGTCGACAGACGCATCATGGACATCACCGGGAAACCCTTGAAGATGATAACGCGAGTATCCGGCACCCCCTCGAAGGAGTAGCCATCGAAGACATTATCAAAATGGATCAAGTCTTCGACCATGACGAAGTCGGGTTTGCCGCCCAAGGAGAACAGGCCGGCCAATATGTTGGAGATATGGCGTTCCAGATCGCTGACGGTTTCTGCCTTGCCGTTGGGCTTATAAAACAGACCATCTTCCTGGCGCATGATGACCAGAATGCCCTTGCCGCCAGATCCACGAGCGGGTTTGATGCAGAAGCCTGGCCAATCCTTGACCATGTCGGCAATCTTTTTGACTTCATGCTGGTGCTGGATAGTGCCGATCAGTTTCGGCACCGTCACACCGGCTGCGACCGCAATGTGCTTGGTCTTGAGCTTGTTATCCACCAACGGATAAAGCTTCCGTGGGTTATAACGGCCGATATAGTTCACATTGCGCTGGTTCATCCCCATGATGCCGAGGCTGGCCAGCTTGAACGGTGAGGTATAGCGTTCCCAGAGCCACATATTACTTTTTCAACTCATCAGCCAGTGGTTTGAATCGCTTCAGTTCGGAGAGGCGATAACCGGTGTAGTTACCCATCAGCAACACGGTGGCCATGATGACCAGCTGCAAGCCCAGATAGTTGAAAGTCAGATGCTGGATCAGGCTGTTATCCATCGCCAGGTACGCCAGAACGGCAACCAGCAGGGAACCACCACCTTGTTTGACCACTTCCTTCGGACCCTCTTCTTCCCACAGAATTGACATCCGCTCTATGGTCCAGGAGAGAATGATCATCGGGAAGAAGGTGATGCGCATACCTTCGGTCAAGCCCAGCTTGTAGGTCAGTACCGACAACAGGGCAATGATGGCGATAACCGTGATGATCACCGTGGATATTCGGGCGACCAGCAAGAGGTTAAGCCGCGATAGATAGGAGCGGATCACCAGACCCACACCGACAATCGACAGGAAGCCGAGCAGACCGACGACCAGGTTCGTCTGGATGAAGGCGACTGCGATCAACACCGGCATGAAGGTCCCGGAAGTCTTCAAACCGACGATGACGCGTAAAAACACCACCACCAGCACACCGATTGGCAGCAGTAGAATGCCCTTGAACAAGGCCTGCTCTTCAACCGGAAGGGTGTCGATGGAGAAGTTGAGCATATTGGTGTGCTCAAACTTGGCGGTCAGTGCCCGGGCCACTGCAACTTGCTTTTGTACCACCGAATAGGTGACCCGGGAGTTGTTCCCTCCGGTGACATCCAGCAGTGGTTGAGAGTTGTATTCCCACAGCATCAGCTGTTCGGGACGCCCTTGCAGGCCAGTTTTCGGATCGAACAAGTCGTACTTGTCGTCCTGGAATACTTGCACGTAGTCGATCAGTTGTTGCCGACGACGGCCATCTTCCAATGTCAGGGCGCGTACCACCCGTGCCGGAATGTCAGCCTGGTTGAGCATATCGACAATCAGGTGCGCCCGACCCTTGTGGTTACGCAGCAGTTGGGCGTTCTGCTCCTGGTTATCAAACTCCTTCATGATTTCCCGAGTCAGGGTGAAGGCATCGGCCGAACGCTCCTTGGCCCGATCGAGAATTTGCACCATGGCGGTGGCGATGGGCTCCTTCTCGATTTGTTTCTCGACGGCCGGCGGTTCGGCAGGGAGCGATTTTGCGTAGGGGTCACTCATCATCTCGGCGCGATAGTAAAGCTCCTGATGACCCTTGGCGGTACGAATGGACCATTCGGCACGGGTGATGCCGTTGCGATCCACGAATGATAAGCCATAACCTGGGCTCGCCGCCGATTCATCGACCAGGGTGAAGCCTGGCTGGGTTGCTGGCAGCGCCAGTGACGCTATCACGGGTTGATCTGCAGCATCAAATTCAACCTTGGCCTCGACTGACCAGACCTGACGGTATTCACCAGGTAGCCAAGGGACGTCAAAGGCAACGTGACGGTAGATCATCAGGCTGGTGCCAAGAATGAACAGCAGCGCAACTACGATATAAAAGGGGCGACGAGAGACCATGATTTACTGCTTGTCCTTGGACGGGGTGGCTTCCTTGGTGGTGTCAGTTGCGGCGGCAGCGGATACTGTCGGAGCAGCCTTCTTCACCTCTTTGGCTTTGGGTTCAGATTTTTTGGCCTCGCTCTTCTTTGGCGCGGCTTTCTTGGTATCGCTTTTCTTATCGGCCGCTGCTTTGGCTGCCTTGTCACTCTTGCTCTTGGCGGTGATCAGAGTGGCAACATCCGGCTTGGGTTGTACAAATTCCCGAGCGACATCGACAACGGCAACATCCTTGATGAATTCACGACCCAGCAGCAAGGAGAAGTCCATTTCGGAGCGATCCTTGAGGCTGAACTCGGCCTTTTCGGTCAGTGAGCCGAGTTGCATGGTCAAACGAACCACGGGGCGGCGGTCGGAACTTTCAGCCGAGGCTTGTTTGATGCGGACATAGCGCACAAATGGAGCTTCGATGTCCAAGCTCTTGCCATTGTCCAAAGGCATCTTGAACTTGACCCAGCGCTTACCTTCCCGCTCGAAGACAGTGATATCGGTGGCGCTGATGGAGGAGGTGGCTGCCCCGGTATCAACCCGGCTTTGGAAGGCGCCATTGGCCTCTTCCACGTACACCCATTCGGATTCACCCAGGATCAGTTTGCCATCCGGTGTGGTCAAACCCGGTTCGATGATCGGGCAGGAACTCTTGTCTTCACTGGACATGGTACTACGCACCACCTGTTGCATTTGTTTGGCGAGTTGTTGCTGCAAGGCTTTCAGCTCTTGAACTCCCTGCCGGCTCTTTTCTTGCTGAGCCTGGAGGATTTTCAATTCGGTACCGAGTTGATAGCTGTTATCCAAAAGTTTTTGTTGACCCTGCACCACGGTTTGCTGGATGCGACTCTCGCTCCCAATCAACTCGTTTTTTAACTGTTCCGGGGTGACTTCGGCCATGACGGCACCGGAGATGAGAAGCAGGGAAAAAAGTGCACTGCAGGTGAGAGTTTTAGTTGTCATAGACGTCGTCTGTAAGGATTAAACATAGTTTCGTTAGTGTATCTCAGCCGGGCAAGGCGGGACTAGCCTTCTGCGCAGCGAGATGCAATCAATACGGCCCGCTTCGGCGCCGGATGCCCTTCAATAGTAAGGGTTGAGTCCGATGGGTCAAGGAATTCAGCCAGAGAATCGTTCCTCATCCATGCAGTTTTGCGTTGTTCGTCGGTTGTGGTCACCGATTGGTCAACAATCCGGACATTTTCGAATCCGCATTTTTCCAACCAACCGGCCAAGGCCTGTGCCGAAGGAATGAACCAGACGTTGCGCATTTGTGCATAACGCTCCCCGGGAACCAGAACATCATCAGGGCCGCCATCGATCACCAGGGTCTCCAAAACCAGTTCGCCGCCATCGCGCAGTTGATCCCGAAGCTGATACAGATGATCAATCGGTGAGCGGCGGTGGTAGAGCACGCCCATGGAAAACACGGTATCAAAGCGTTCCAGTTTGGGCAGTTGTTCGATGCCCAATGGCAAAAAGTGAATATTGCCAGGGCGACCGGCTAACTGCTTGATGGCACTGAATTGACACAAAAATAGCGGCGAGGGATCGATACCGACGACCAAACGGGCCTCTTCACCCAGCATGCGCCACATGTGATAGCCACTGCCACAGCCGACATCCAGTACATAGCGCCCTTTGAGCGGTGATAGGTGGGGTAAAACTCGATCCCACTTCCAGTCGGAGCGCCATTCGGTGTCGATCTGCACCCCGAACAGGTCATAGGGGCCCTTGCGCCAGGGGTGCAGGTGCTGGAGCAGGTTTTCCAGCTTGCTGCGCTCACCCACAGTGATTTCATCCGGGTGCCCGAGCGTGACCGAATGTTTGAGATCCATATGGCGGGCCTGATAGCTCTCCAGCTTGGCCAATACCCGCTGCCAGCGCGGTAAATCGCCATGTTGCTGGTCATGTTGCCAGGCATGTAACTGGGCAGGAAGAACCGTGAGCCAACGGCTCAGCCGATCGGTAGCCAGAAACTGATAGAAGGAAGCGAAGTCAATCATGCGCTTGCTCCTTGTTTGATGGCGACCAAGGAGCCGAAGTTGAAGCATTGAAACCAGAGGTCGCTATGGGCAAAACCGGCGGCGGCCAAGCGGGACTTATGGGTCGCGACTGTGTCGGCGCGCAGCACGTTTTCCAGCAGGGTGCGCTTTTGGCTGATTTCCAGCTCGCTGTAGCCATTGGCGCGTTTGAAATCCAGATGCAGATCGATGATGAGATCGCTGACCGGTTCATCTTCGAATTTGAATTTTTCGCTCAGAATGAGCAGTCCACCAGGCCGCAGACCCTGGTAGATGCGTTGCAACAGGGGTAACCGTTGTTCAGGAGCAATAAATTGCAAGGTAAAGTTCAACACCACCACAGATGCATTTTCAATGGCGACATCGCAGACATCCCCTTCGTGGATCTCGACCGGAATGGTGGATTTGAACGCATTCAGATGACTGCGGCAGCGTTCGACCATGGCCGGCGAATTATCAATACCCACAATCGAACAGTCCTGATAGGGGACATGTCGCCGCATCATCAAGGTGGCGGCACCCAGCGAGCAGCCTAGATCGTACAGGCGGCTGCCCGGTTGGGCGAAGCGTTCGGTCATCATGCCGATGGCGGAGAGAATGTTTGAGTAGCCGGGGACAGAGCGCTGGATCATGTCGGGGAACACGTCGGCTACTTGTTCGTCAAAACAGAAATCGCCGAGTTGTGCGATCGGGGCGGCGAAGAGTTGATCTTTATTGTGCATGGTCTGGATAACCCGATGCTGGACGCTAAAAATAAGTTCAAAGAGCGGGAGGCGCTCGCAAAGTGGGCGCTATAGTAGCAGAAAAGCAGGGTATGGAGCAGGAATTGTGACAGAACACGCGCCAGCGGCGCCATTTACAGGCTCAACTCAGGGCAGGTGTTATCACGGCAGAATATTTGCCCTATAATGGCGGGCCTTTTCGCTTGGTAACATGAGTTCATTCGTTTCTAGCCTATGCCTATCTACGAATATCGATGTGATCAGTGTGGCCACTCGCTGGCCAAATTACAGAAGCTGACCGATACGCCCTTGACCGATTGTCCGGCATGTCAGGCCTCAGCGCTGAAGAAAATGCTGTCCATTCCCGGCCTTCATGTTTCGGGAGCTTGTCAGCAGATGACCAATTCGAAAGTGGGCCAGATGAATCATTGGCCCTCGTGTGAGGCTGGCGGCGGCTGTATGGGCTGCCCGGCCGGCAAATAACAATATTTCAAGGATTACTTCATGCGTACCATGTATTGCGGCCAGGTGAATGCCAGCCATGTCGATCAACCGGTGACTCTGTGCGGTTGGGTCCATCGTCGTCGTGACCTCGGTGGCTTGATCTTTATCGACATGCGCGACCGGGAAGGGATTGTGCAGGTATTCTTCGATCCGGATCGTCCCGAGGCTTATACCCTGGCATCTGATTTGCGAAATGAATTCTGCATTCAGGTCAGCGGTCTGGTGCGTGCTCGTCCGGCTTCGCAGGTCAATGCCGATATGGCAACTGGCGCTATCGAAGTTTTCGCTCACGAGCTGGAAATCATTAACCGTGCCGAGCCCTTGCCGCTGGATTTCAACCAGACCAACACGGAAGAGCAGCGCCTGAAGTACCGGTATCTGGATCTGCGCCGTCCCGAGATGGCGCAATCCCTGAAGACCCGCGCTCGCATCAGCAGCTTTGTGCGTCGGTTCATGGATAACGCCGGTTTCCTCGATATTGAAACACCGATGCTGACCAAAGCGACCCCTGAAGGTGCGCGAGATTATCTGGTACCAAGCCGGGTGCATAAGGGCAAATTCTATGCACTGCCGCAATCCCCCCAACTGTTCAAACAGTTGCTGATGATGTCCGGATTCGATCGCTACTATCAGATCGTCAAGTGCTTCCGCGACGAAGACTTGCGTGCCGATCGCCAACCGGAATTTACCCAGATCGACGTGGAAACCTCCTTCATGAGTGCCGAGCAGGTGCGTCAGGTGATGGAAGAGCTGATCCGCGGTTTGTGGTTGGAGATTGCGGGCGATGATCTGGGTCAGTTCCCGATCATGACCTTTGATGAAGCCATGCGTCGTTATGGTTCTGATAAGCCGGATCTGCGCAACCCGATGGAGCTAGTCGATGTCGCCGATCTGCTGACTCAGGTCGAATTTGCCGTATTTGCTGGCCCTGCCAATGATGCCAAGGGGCGTGTTGCCGCATTGCGCGTGCCGGGTGGCGCCCAGCTTTCCCGTAAGCAGATCGATGAATATACCCAGTTTGTTGGCATCTATGGTGCCAAGGGCCTGGCCTGGATGAAGGTCAACGATGCGGCCAAGGGCATCGATGGGGTGCAATCTCCGGTCGCCAAGTTCCTGAATGACGCTATCGTGCGGGAAATCCTGGCGCGAACTGGCGCTGCGGATGGCGACATCCTGTTCTTTGGTGCCGACAAGGCCAAGGTAGTCTGCGATGCCATGGGCGCCTTGCGCCTGAAGGTCGGTCGTGACCTGGATCTGGTGATTGCGGGTTGGAAGCCATTGTGGGTGATCGACTTCCCGATGTTCGAGGAAAATGGTGAAGGTGGTTTGACGGCGATGCACCATCCGTTTACCGCACCCAAGGAGATGACCGCCGAAGAGCTGGAGGCCGACCCGTGTGCGGCGTATGCCAATGCGTACGATATGGTCATCAACGGTTATGAAGTCGGTGGTGGCTCGGTGCGTATCCATCGCAGCAACATGCAGCAGACCGTGTTCCGCATTCTGGGTATCGAAGAGCAGGATCAAAAAGAGAAATTCGGCTTCCTGCTGGAGGCTCTGAAGTTTGGTACGCCGCCACACGCGGGCCTGGCCTTTGGCCTGGATCGTCTGACGATGCTGCTGACTGGCACCGATAATATTCGCGATGTGATTGCATTCCCGAAGACCACGGCAGCAGCCTGTTTGATGACAGATGCGCCGAGCTTCGGTAACCCGGCTTCGTTGGTGGAGTTGGCGATCAAGAGCACGGTCGATAAGGCCTGATGTTCGGGCTCGCGGCCGAGCCTGAACCCTGAAATTCAGCGTGATGGTGAGAACCGTCACGCCATACAAACTGTGTTAACGGAGAGTTTTCTATGGCAGGTCATAGTAAATGGGCCAACATTAAACACCGCAAAGCAGCGCAAGATGCCAAGCGGGGCAAGATCTTCACTAAATTGATCCGTGAAATTACGACTGCGGCCCGGGTCGGGGATGCCGATCCGGCAGCCAACCCCCGTCTGCGTGCCGCTGTTGCCGCCGCACTGTCGAATAACATGACCCGGGACACCGTCAACCGTGCGATTCAGCGGGGTGCCGGTGGTGGTGATGGCGCCGAACTGGAAACCTTGATCTATGAAGGATACGGCCCGGCTGGTTCTGCGGTGATGGGGGAATGTATGACCGATAACCGCAACCGGACTGTCTCAGAAGTTCGTCATGCTTTCAGTAAGTGTGGTGGTAATCTGGGTACCGACGGTTCTGTCTCTTATCTGTTCAGCAAGAAGGGCGTTCTCACCTTCGAAAACGTGAATGAAGATGTATTGATGGATGCGGCTTTGGAAGCCGGTGCTGATGATGTGGTCAGCAACGATGATGGTAGTGTCGAGGTCTATACCACGCCGAATGATTTCGGAACTGTTCTGGATGCGCTGGAAGCTGCAGGTTTCAAAACCAGCAACGCGGCCGTCACCATGATTGCATCGACTGAAGCTGAGCTGGATGCCGAAACAGCACCCAAGTTCATGCGCCTCATCGACATGCTTGAAGATCTGGATGATGTGCAAGAGGTCTATCATAACGGCTCCATCTCGGACGAAGTAGCAGCCACCCTTTGATATGGTTGCTGATGGACATTTGATACCAACAAGGGGAGCTATGGCTCCCCTTGTTGTTGAACGCGCATGAGGAGCAGCAATGAGCATCATATTGGGTATTGATCCGGGTTCGCGCATTACCGGCTACGGCATCATTCGCTCCCTGGCCGGACGCTGTGAATACCTGGGCTCGGGTTGTATCCGTACCAGTGGCGATGTTTTGGCGCCCAAACTCAAGCAGATTTATGATGGTGTCAGCGAGGTGATCCTGCAGTTTCGCCCCGATCTGTTTGCCATCGAACAGGTCTTTATGGCGCGCAATCCGGATTCCGCATTGAAGCTGGGGCAAGCGCGAGGCGCGGCGATCGTGGCGGCGGTGAATGCTGGCTTGGATGTTGCCGAATATTCGGCACGCCAGGTGAAGCAATCGGTGGTGGGAACAGGCGCTGCCGATAAAGAGCAGGTGCAACATATGGTGCGGGCAGTTACTGAAATTACCCGGCAATCCCCAGGCCGATGCGGCGGATGCCTTGGCGGTTGCCCTGTGTCACACCCATACCATGCAGAGCTTGATCCGCATGGCGGGTCGTGGGTCGACGGTGCAAGGGGTAGTGCGCGGCCGTTTGCGTTGAGGCGATGTCCGTCGATTGTGGTAAAAAGCTGGATGCCCATCCAGTTATTCATTATTCTAGCGTCAGTGCAAGTTGACGGAGTATGTGCAGGTGATAGGTCGATTACGTGGCACCTTGATAGAAAAACAACCCCCGGAGATCCTGCTGGAAGTCGGTGGCGTCGGCTATGAGTTGCAGTTGCCAATGACCTGCTTCTACGAGCTGCCTCCCATCGGTCAGGAAGCCGTTCTGCATACCCATTTCGTGGTGCGTGAAGATGCACAACTGCTGTACGGTTTTGTGAACAAACGCACCCGAGCCTTGTTTCGCGAGTTGCTCAAGGCCAATGGTGTCGGCCCCAAGCTGGCGTTGGCGATTCTTTCAGGCATGTCGGCCAGCCAGTTTGTCAGTGCGGTCGAGCGAGAAGAGATTGGGTTGCTGGTTAAAATACCGGGTGTGGGTAAAAAGACAGCCGAGCGCCTGGTCGTCGAGATGAAGGATCGCCTGAAAGGTTGGAGTGAAGGGGCTCTATTTACGCCATTCACCGATGCCGATGACGACTCTGCCGGGGGATGC
>Ga0183099_1001101_pt1 | contig 16472 bp, 10 predicted proteins | sample Biomet1_FD_127788 | JGI IMG/M metagenome (GOLD analysis project Ga0183099, IMG submission 127788) | Microbial communities from bioreactor (seeded with anoxic lake sediment) at LBNL, California, USA - Biofuel metagenome 1 | ecosystem: Engineered > Bioreactor > Anaerobic > Unclassified ... | reverse complement strand
TGGTTAGAGTGCTTCGTTGACATCGAAGAGGTCACAGATTCGAGTTCTGTTAGCCCCACCAGTAAATTCAAGGCTTCGCATTATGCGAGGCCTTTTTTATTTTTGACGACAAATTGCCGTTGGAGAAAAAGGCTCTTTACCAGCAATGTTTTTGAAGAGGGAGGGGGGGACAAATGATTCTGGATTACCTTGATTGACGACTATGAAATATTTTAATTGAATAACAGTTCATAACGGTAGTTCTTTCAAAAAGAGATTTAATTCGAGGCTATAGAAGCAGCTTAGTGTGTTGGAATCTATATTTAAAAAGGTTGTAATCAATAAAAAGAATTTTATGAAAAGTTGATTTTTTTCATGGATTATGATATCCTCTATTAAAGAATAGAATATGAACACCTGTCAAAAAGACGTGTTACTGCTTATGCAGGCAAGATCTGATTACACAGGTTATAGAGGCAACTATGCTTTCTGTAACTGTATAATCAGATTTTTTTATGCTCATAAACAGATCGATATGCTCTTTTGAGACGATAAGAGGAGGTCTCTAGTATGGATTATCAAAAAATTGCGACAAGTATTCTTAGTCATGTTGGTGGAAAAGAAAATATAAGTGAACTGACACACTGTTTTACTCGGTTGAGGTTTGTGCTTAAGGATCCAGACAAAGCGGATAAAGAAAAGATTTCTCGTATAGAGGGCGTTATCACTGTTGTGGAGAATGCAGGTCAGTTTCAGGTTGTTCTTGGAAATAAAGTGGAAAAAGTATTTACAGAAATTGAATTATTGGCAGGGGATTTGATACAGAACGGAAAAACAGAAGTTCAGAGCGGTTGGCTCAATCGACTGGTGACGCAATTCGCTGCATTGTTTACCCCGATTATTCCAGCTATTGCAGGATCTGGTATGCTGAAAGGAATTCTGGCAATTGCGGTGATGATCGGGAACAGTTATGGTATTGATATAAAGCCGATGAACAGTTATGTGATTTTAAATGCAGCTTCGGATGCGGTTTTTTATTTTATGCCAATTATTTTGGCCTATAGTTGTGCGAAAGTTTTTAAGTGCAACGAATTTATTGCCATGATTATCGGTGGAGCACTATGTCATCCAGTGCTTGTAGCCTTGATGGGGGGCGAAGCGGCGGTCACGTTTCTTGGATTGCCGGTTACGAAGGCCAGCTATGCTTCCTCGGTGATTCCGATTATTATTGCGATTTTGTTTTTTTCATATGTACAGCGTTATTTGACGAAGATTATTCCTGAAGCAGTAAAAATAATTATGCTGCCAACGCTGTCTTTATTGATTATGATTCCGGCAACTTTGCTGATCTTTGGCCCTGTTGGCATTTATATCGGCACTGGTGTAAACTGGATATACTATTTTATTATGGGTGTAAGTCCTGTATTGCTAGGTGCTTTTATTGGCGGATTGTGGTGTGTCCTTGTTATTTTTGGAGCGCACCGTGCGGTTGTTCCCATTGGAATAAATGATGTGGCGGTAACTGGCCGGCAAAGTTTGCTGGCTTTTGCCGGAGCAGCGAATTTTTCGCAGGCGGGTGCGGCCTTGGGTGTTTTTTTGAAAACCCGTGATAAGAACCTGAGAACTGTCGCCGCATCAGCAAGTATTACCGCCCTTTTTGGGATAACGGAGCCGGCGATTTATGGGGTGACACTTCGACTGAAAAAACCGATGATCTGTGCAGTCATTTGCGGAGCGATTGGTGGTGGCGTTATGGGTTGGGGCGGATCTTATGGAACGGCTTTTGCCAATCAAGGAATTTTGACGATTCCGGTTTATGCGGAGGCAGGGACAACTCCGTTTATGTGCTATTTGCTGGGGATTGCCATTGCTTTTTTTGGCTCAGCCGGGCTGACTTGGATGGTAGGCTTTGAAGATCTTGTTGCAGAGGCTGAAGAAAAAACAGTCGTGGATGATTTGGGTGCAGTGTCGAAAAGGATGATTTCATCTCCAGTGGAAGGCCGTTTAGTACCCTTGACAGAAGTGAAGGATACGGTTTTTTCTTCATTGGCCATGGGAAAAGGGATTGCTGTGCTGCCAACAAAAGGTGAAATTGTAGCTCCTGAAGACTGCCTGGTTTCTGTAATTTATCCGACGATGCATGCCATTGGACTTTGCCTTGATAATGGAGCCGAGCTTTTGGTACACATTGGCATGGACACGGTAGAAATGAAGGGTGAGGGCTTTCAAAAATTTGTTCAAGTTGGAAGCCATATTGAAAAAGGTACGACGATCATCCGTTTTGATATTGAACGGATAAAAGAAGCTGGTTATGATCCTACGGTTGTGGTAGTTGTTGCCAATACCGATGCATATCGCGATGTAATTGGCGAACAGGATATGGAAATACATCAATTACAGGTAGCCATTACTTTGCTGGATTGAGATAAAACGATTCGTGAAAAAAAGAAAGAAGGATGATTTGATGAAAGATAAATTTGCAAAAGATTTTTTATGGGGGGCTTCATCGTCGGCCTTTCAGATTGAAGGTGGATGGGACGAAGACGGAAAAGGAATGTCGGTAGCTGATTTTAATTCGTTCAAAAAATCAGCGCAACAGGCAGATAGTAAAGTAGCGAGTGATTTTTATCATCACTGGCGGAGTGACATTGCATTGATGAAAGAAATGGGGTTGAAGGCTTACCGGTTTTCCACGGCATGGAGTCGGATCATTCCGGATGGGGATGGTGAGGTAAATCAAAAAGGACTGGATTTTTATGATCGGATGATTGATGCATTACTCGAAGCCGGTATCACGCCATTGCTTACGTTATATCATTTTGATCTTCCGTATGCGCTTGTCAAAAAATATAATGGCTGGGAGGATCGACGCTGTGCGGAGGCATTTTCCCGTTATGCAGGTATATGTTTTCAACGGTTTGGGGACCGGATACAGATTTGGCAGACGCACAATGAACAAAATTTGATGATGCGTGTGGACGAGCGAATGAATATCAGCGAAACAGATGCATATCGCAAGGAAAAGATGAGAGCACAGATGGACTATCATATGTTTATTGCCCATGCAATGGCGGTTGAGCAATGTCATGCGATTCTTCCAAAGGCCAAAATCGGACCGGCCATTTCCTCTACGGTAACGTATCCTTGTTCAAATCGGCCAGAGGATGTATGGGCGGCAAAGATGAATAATTATTTTAAATCCGAATATGCACTGGATATGTATTTTTATGGGACGTATTCTGGCTTGTATCAAGAGTATCTAGAAAAGCTGAATATTGTTCCGCAGCAACAGGCTGGTGATGCAAACCTTTTGCAGAAAAATCGCATGGATTTTTTAGCTGTAAATTATTATCGGACACTGGCTGCCCGCTATTTGCCGGAAGATAACGAGCATACGGCAGGGGCTCGCGGTGGACATGAGATTGATTATGATCAGTACGGTTATTGGAAAATTGAACGCAATGAAAATTTGCAGGCGACAGATTATGGCGCGCAAATTGACCCTATGGGGCTGCGGATTGTTCTGAATGAATACTATAATCGCTATCGATTGCCGATGATTATTGCTGAAAACGGGCTTGGAAGTGCAGACACATTGACAGAGACGGGGGAAATACATGATACTTACAGAATAGACTATCTAGCAAAGCATATCGAAGCCTGCGCACTTGCCTTGCAAGATGGTGTGGACTTGCGGGGATATTGCCCATGGTCTGTAATAGATCTTCTGAGTTCACATCAAGGATTTAAAAAACGCTATGGTTTTGTTTATGTAAATCGTGAAGACCACGCATTGAAAGATCTGGCACGGATACGCAAGGATAGTTTTTTCTGGTACCAAAAGCTTATTGCAGAGAATAGCTAGACATTAAGCGGATAAATTTTCAATAAAGGTGTGAGGCCAACATGCAGGTAATTAAGGTTCTGAATAATTCGCTCATTCTGGCAATGGATCAAAATGGACAAGAGACGATTTTGATGGGAAAGGGGATTGGATTTAATAAATCCATTGGCAAAGAAATTCTTGCCGAAGAAATTGAAAAAGTCTTTATTCTGAAAGACCGTACGGTTTCCCGCAATATTGTTCGTCTGGCGGCAGATACCGAGCCTGTATTCTTTGAACTCACAAAAAATATTATTGATTACGCAATCGAACAATATCATATGGAATTGTTGGAGCATATTTATCTATCACTTACGGATCATATTGCTTTTGCTGTGCGTCGGCATAAAGAAGGGATTTGTCTGCGGAATTTTTATACGCCGGACATAAAGCGGTTCCATGCGGAGGAGTTTTTGGTGGGAGAATATGCTCTTTTGAAGATTAAAGAGTGCTGTCAGGTAGATCTTCCGATTGATGAAGCCGGTCACATTGCGTTTCATTTTATCAATGCACAGTCAAGGCACCGGTATCAAGATACGGAAACAAGGATTACCTCTATGGTGGAAGATATTTTGAAAATTGTCAGGAGAACATATGGCTGTTCTTTTAATGAAAGCAGTCTGGAGTATACAAGATTTCTCACACATTTGTGCCTTTTTGCCAAACGATTGCTTGAAAAAGATCTTATGCCAGAAAAAATGGCGGATCCGTTGTACAGTCAAGTTATGGAAACCTGTGGCCGAGAAAATATTTGTGCCGATCATATTACTTCGTATGTACAAAAAAAATTCAGTATAGTGTTGACGAATCAGGAAAAATTGTATCTGATGATTCACCTCTATAGAATTCAGTCTGCCGTAAAGGTTGATCAATGAAATACAATATGTGCTGCGCAATCGGAGTTTTTTCTAAAGGGTGTGCACTGTTTGAACTGAAACCGTATAGTTTTCAAGCTCTGAATTTTTATTTAATGTATAAGCAAGTAAAAGACGCATAGCAGTTTATCTTAACACGATAAAATAGAGCAAATTAAAAGAGGATGTGGACAAAATGATTTTTCATTTTGTCCACATCCTCCTTTTTGTTTGCCTTTTGACGACAAAGACGCTCTCAACAAAATTTTTGCGGAGAATGCTTTGATAAGAGGTCCATGGTTTCTTCGAGTTGCTCTGGCATCTTAGGCATGACAGCCGGCAATATCTATAAAATCTGATGGAATATGCAGCGTTGGGGCTGTAGGTGATTTTTATTTGTTTGGTCAATTGTAAAAAAACGTGGATGTTTTCCTCGGATTCAGCTTCGCCAACTTTTACGATATTTTCCTGGCGGCATACCAACTGTTTTGTTGAAAATTACTTGGAAATAGTTGGAGTTATTGTAACCGCAGCGAAGAGCGATTTCCGTTATCGTCAGGTCGGTAGTTAACAACAAATTTTGGGCTTCACCAAGGCGGCGCTGAATGATGTATTGCATTGGAGCGTAGCCAAGCATTTTTTTGAAGGTATGGGAAAGGTAATAGGAATTGATGTGCAGTGCCTTGGCAATGGCAGCAAGTTTGATGTCTTCGAGATAATGTTCGTCGATGTACTCTTTAATTCGAAGTCCGAGGCTGTAGTTTTGTCCTGGTAATGTCTCTGTATTGTTTTGAATAAGTTCATATACAAGGGCTAGCAGTGCTTGCATTGTGTGTTGGGCGGCCTCGGCAATGTTTTCGCGATCTGTTTGGTTGGCAAATAATTCGAGTAAGGCAAATAATTGTTGAATACAAGGGAATAAGTGGTTTGAGGGAAGAACTGGACAGCGATTTTTTTGTACAAGTGCACCGCGAGGGAAACCTTTTAGATGGAGATTTTTTATACCGATAAGATAGCTTTGCAGCGCAACGTCGTTGTTGAGATTCGTGCTGTGTAAATTGCCGGCGCTGAGTAGTAATAGGTCGCCTTCTTGAACGGAATAAGAATGGTTTTCAATCATACATTTGCTTTTGCCTTTTTCAATGAAAATGATTTCGGCAAGTTCTTGATGGGTATGTAGCCCTTGTGGTAAAACAGTATGTTCACAGATATGGTGCTGTAGATAGGCAATTTTAGGCTGGGTATTCAGTTCAAAGATGCTCTTGTCTGGAGAGGGAAAAGTATATTGTGTCATAGATAACACGTCCTCCAATACTCTGAATTTCTGAAACTTGCACAAAGCAAAAGCAAAATCTTAAAGTATTTTTAAATAATTCAAAATTTTGAGCAATATTTCAGAGGTTTATGTTTTGATTGTCCCATATAATGAGTATTAGAAGATGAGCTTGTGGGTAGATTTTTTTATGTTGTTAGAAAAAAACAACCAAGATATAATCATTGTCAATGTTTATATTAGCAAAAAAAAACTTTGAAAGCCAGCTTATTTTCGAAATAATTATAATTATTACTATTTTATAAAAGAGGAGATGTGAGTATGTTTAAATGGTTTTTGACCGGTAAAGAGCAACCACGTATTCAGGATCAAGCACTTATTGGCAAGATGTTTCGTAATGCGCGGCTGCAAGGTGTAACGGCGATGATTGTAGGTTATGGCATGTATTATGTGACGCGCATGACACTAGGCGTTGTCAAAAAACCAATGATTGATGATGGATTTTCGGCAACACAGCTTGGTTCAATCGGCGCAGGGATGTTGATTGCGATTGCTGTAGGAAAATGTTTAAATGGTTTTATTGCCGATCGTTGCAATATCAAAAAAATTGTGCCAATCGGCCTTTTTGGAGCAGCCATTGTCAATTTTATTTTGGGGTTTTCCAATTCGTACTGGGCGTTTTTGTTTCTGTGGTTCATCAATGGATGGTTCCAGTCGATGGGATCGGCACCGTGTATTGTTTCTTTGTCACAATGGTTTTCTAAGAGTAAACTGGCAACGTACTACGGTGTATTCAGTATAGCGCATTACATTGGCGAGGGGGCCACTTATCTTGGAACAGCGATGATTGTTGTTGCGATGGGCTGGCATGCCGCTTTTTATCTACCGGGTGTTGCCTGTATTGTACTGGCCTTTATCATGTATCGTTTTATGTATGATCGTCCTGAAGCTTATGGTTTGCCATCAGCAAATGAGTTTGCTGGTGAGATTGCACAGGAAAAAAAGGAAAAACAGAAGAGTACCAGAGAAGCACAATTGGAAGTAATAAAAAATCCGTATGTTTGGTTAATTGCCTTAGCGGCAACTTGCATGGGAATTGCTCGTTATTCAGTTAGCAGCTGGGGAGTTATTTTTTTGCAGGAATCCAAGGCCTACTCACTGGTTACTGCCGGTAGTTTGATGGCGCTTTCACCGATTATGGGTGGTGTTGGGTCCTTTCTTTCGGGAATCATTTCCGATAAAATATTTAAAGCGAATCATGCATTGACTACGATTGTCTTTGGCTTGGTCATGCTGGCAGGGATTGTCGGCATGTGTGTAACCCCGGGCGGTAATCCGTTGGTCGATGGTTTTTGGATTTGCATTTTCGGGTTTGGGCTGGGTGTAATTCTTTGCTTTGTTGGCGGAATGCTGGCAGTCGATTTGTGTTCACGCAAGGCAACTGGAGCTGCTATGGGAACGATAGGCTTGCTTGCATATGGCGGAGCGGCGGCACAGGATATTATTAACGGGTATCTTATGGATGCGGCTAAAACGGTGGTTAATGGTCAGACAATTTATCATTTTGATACGATTATTGCTTTCTGGATTGGGGCCGTTGCCTTGATGACTTTGTTTATTGTGCCAACTCTTTGGGCAAAGAAAAGATATGATACAGAAGAGCCAGAGCTGGCTCATAACGGAAAGTAAAATTATGGTTTCATGGGAGGGTTTTTATGGAAATTGTTGCGGATTTGCACACGCATACTTTATTATGCCGCCATGCTTATAGTACGGTGACAGAAGTGATTGAAACAGCTGCAAAGCGTGGCCTTTTAGGTGTTGGTCTTACTGAGCATGGACCGGGATATCCAGGCAGTGTAAATTATGCATATTTTAATACGTACCGTGATATTCCTCGCCGTATGGGGGCGTTACAAATATTTTGCGGAGCGGAAGCCAATTTCATGAATCTTTCAGGTCAGCTTGATTTTACAGATGATCAGCTTGCTAAGCTTGACGTGGTGATTGCAAGTTGTCATAAGGAATGTTCGCCACAGGGGAATTGCCAGGAGAATACGGCTATGCTGCTTGCTGCCATTAAAAATCCATATGTTGATATTATAGGGCATCCGGACAATCCGTTGTATTCGATTGATATTGACACGATTGTCAAAGCGGCAGCGGCGCATGACACTGCATTGGAAATAAACAATAGTTCCCCGGCTGCACGTCCGGGTAGCGAAGTGCTTTGCAGGGAAATCATCCGAGCTGCCAAGTTTTATGGGGCAAAGCTCAGCGTGGGGTCAGATGCGCACTATCATTTATTAGTAGGTGCTTTCGACTATGCGCTGAAGTGCTTGGAAGAGGAAAATTTTCCAATGGAAATGGTGGTTAATACATCGATGGCGGAGTTGAATAATTTTTTGCAAAGACATCATCATGTAACATCTAGTTCGTAGAAAAAGTTTGCAGACTGACAAAAAAAGAAAAAATAAATATAATGAATGTAGCATAAGTGTATAGGTGGGGGATATGATGAAAAGTTCTTTTATAACTAATGGGCCGTATTTACTGAATCCGGCAACGCAGCAGATGACAATTGCCTGGGAAATGAAGGTTCTGTCTGCAGTGAAGGTTACATATCGTATGGATGAAGAGCCTGCAAGAGAAATCGTGACTCGAGGAGAATGTATAGGTGAATTCTGTATGTATGTGGCAGTGCTGCTGGATTTGCAGCCAAATGCGCATTATCAGTATGAAATTATATTCGATGGCGGGGAATCGGTTGAAGGCAGCTTTAAAACATTGCCGCAAAACCCGAAACAGCTGAAGATTGTCACGCTGAGTGATTCACATCTTTTTTATACAGAAAAACAGTTTGCGGCAATGGTGAAAAAAGAAAAGCCGGATTTCATGATTCATGCTGGTGACATATCTTTTGGTACGGGCTATCAGCATGATCAGTATAGCGATAACTGGTTTCAGAAAATACCAGAGGTTTTAAAGAATACACCGGTAGTCTATGTCCCGGGGAACCATGATGATGGTCCGTTCTATGATATGTTTTTTGCCGTACCACAGGCAAAATCTTCTCATTGTGATTCCTTTGGACATACATATTCCTTTACCTGTGGCGGTGCACATTTTACCATGGTAGATAGCAATTCATGGGGGCTTTTTGAAATGAATGCCGTAAATTCCGGTTTGTCTGTAGACTATACTACACAAAACCGTATCCGACAGACACTCAATTGGATTAAGGAAGATTTGAATAGTGAGGATGCGCGCAATGCAGCTTGGCGTGTGCTGGTTATGCATCATCCCTATACGGATGAATTTAATAATCGATATATTGTCCCAATAGCAGAGGCGACGGGCGTTGATCTCGTAGTTGGTGGGCATTTGCACTATTATGTGAAAACTGTATCTGTAAATCCGAAGATTGGAGCAGGGACGGTTTATATAAGCCAAGGGAGTACCCAAGACCCCGAAGCCTCCTCAGAAAAAATAAATGGAGGGCGGTTGCTGGGAGATTTTCCGGAAGTTGTTGCCATGGGCAAAAATAACTATGGTTTGATGCGTATCGGACGAGATGAGATTCAATATAATATGTATGGTTTTACGGAAAAAGAAGGATCGGATATTCTTGTCGATAGTCTTTGTCTGAAGAGGGAAGAGTCTGCAGTTATGATTGAAGAGGTAGACTTGCGCCGAATTGACAATAATGGCAATTTGGAAATCAAAGCCTTGGCTAGAAATTGCGGCAAGGGCTTTGCAGCGGTAACATTGCGAGTATTTGATAATGGGGAAGAGCAGTTGGTAAATCTTTTCGGCGCGTCAGGAAGGGAAATTGTCGTTGCACTCAATGGCGGAGAGGAAAGGCATTTGACAGCTATATATAAGGCACGTCAGCAGGGAGACCATGAAATTATGGTAGGCAATTGCCAGACCCGGATTACTGTTTTTGAACCACCTCAGCTGAGTTTTGCGCATATGCAGCTTAGTATCGATGAAAAATCCATGGGGAATCGCTTGCTTGGCAGCATTGAAGCGACAAATAATTTGGAGCGTGAAATCTTTGTCACGGTGCCGTTATATATTGATCAACGCATTGCAGAAAGCAAAAATGTTTTTTTTCGCGGCAATGAAAAAAAGAAGATTGATTTTTGCTATAAGTTTGATCAAGGCGGCAGTTACCAGGTGAGCATAGCAGATCAGCTGCCAAAAGAAATTGAAATTCAAGGTGGGATAAGGATTATTCCGCGAATTCAGGATCGTTCAGGCAATGGTCATCATGGTTTGTTGCATGGAAAGCCGAAAGTTATTGCTACGGCGGAGAAAGTAGAAGTTCGATTAGAAAATTATGGTGATTATATTGAGATTCCGGCAAATCGGGATTTGAGTGCGCCAGATGGATTCAGTGGGATGGTATTCGCCAAAGTGGAGCGGCTGGCAAAAAAGAATGAAATGGGACATAATCCGTTAATGGTCAAAGGAAAATCTGTTGGCTGGGGAGCAACTTATTTGTTACGCATGGTAATTGAACGGGCCGGGGGATTAAAATGGGGTGTTTGTCATGATATTACCGAATATTCATGGCAAGGTGGACGTGTGGATCTCAAGGAATGGGCGCAGTATACGATTGCCTTTGATAAAGCGACGGGGGGACATTCCTATTGCAATGGCGAGTGCGTTGCTTACGTTGCTGGGATCAACAAAGAATCTGAATTGCGGCAGTGGGAAGAAGAACCGATTTTTATTGGGTATTCTTATATTGGACATGTCATTAAGGAAATTGCTAGACCTAAATATTTCACACATTTGCCAGCCAGTGTCAGTCAGGTTCGTTTTTATAAAGCGAAGCTATCTGCCGAACAAAATCGACAGATAGCAGATGCTCCGCGGATGAAGGGGCCCGCCGGGCGTAGTCTGGCTATCTGGCTTGATTTTCGCGATATTTTGACGGTTGGAACACATATTACAGAATGGCGCCATCCGGCAGTTTTTGATCCGGCATTTAAAACGGAAAAGAAATATTGGCGATTTAAGCAGCTTAAAACAAAAGCTTCATTGCCGTTACAGGCAGCTTTAAAAGCGGTTATAGAAGTTTCGGATGATGCTTCTTCGGTGAAAGCAAGTTTTAAGACAATCTTGAAAAACGGAACCAATTATCTAGATCTCTCCGGTTTGCCGGAAGCACAATATATTCGGATTGTTACAGAGTTTTCAGCGGAAGTTGGCCCGGAAGGAACGTTCATTCCGGAATTGCAGAGTTATCAGGTTACAGCCTGCAATGAAACGGATTTTACAGAGATGTTCTGGTCGACGCAGGAAGACTGGAAGAGGGGGCGTTTTAGCGGCGCAGTAGGATTTGAGCCGGTTGGGAGATTGCGTGATTATCCGGAATATACGGATGTTATTCATGGATAATAGAGGTGTGTTCTGAAAGGCGGGAAGTCCAGCGTGGCTTCCCAATATGTTATAGCCCTAGATTTTCTATGCCCTAATAAATACAGAAAATTTAGAATAGTTAGATTGTTATAGGGCGTGAGTATGAAGCTTTGGGAGACGAAATTTGGCTTAAATAGTGGCTGCTTTTTGCCACAGAAGTGCTGCTTTTGTGCTGATGCCGCGAGAACAGGGCGCTTTGCCTGAGGAGCAGGGCTTTGATCAAACCGTTGCGGAGATTGTTCATCTATAGATTATGGGGACAATTAAATCTGCTGCGAAAAAAAGAAAAGGGGTTTGTTTTATGCAATATGAGAAACAGAAGTATGGGGTTGCGGTTTTTTTGACGAGCATGGTGCTTCTCAGCAGTAATGTATTTGCTGCTGAGCCCGCGCCTGGCCAGTTGATTTTGAAATATGACCGGCCGGCAGGTGAAGAGCATATGCCAAATAATTTTCGGACGATGCAGAGTCCGTTTCGACAATTGCCCGGTTGTGATATACAGCCATCACGTGAGGGGCTTAACGAAATGCAACTCTCTGGCAGTAGCTATTTTTCTGAAAATGAATTTAGGGAAATGATTAAGCAGATCCCGTCAAAGCGCGTGCTTGTTCTTGATTTGCGGGCAGAATCACATGGCTATCTGAATGAAGATGGAGTGAGCTGGTATAGTGCCTATAAGGCGGCAAATCGAGGCCTTAGCTCGATAGAAATCGATCAGGTGGAAAAAGGTCTGCTTGTAGATGATCGCAATAAAATGGTATCTGTGGCTGCATTGGCTAAGGATAAGTCAGTTTCGGCTACGACGGAGATGGAGGTGAATAGTGCGATCACGGAACGGGAGTTTGTGGAAACCCAGCAGATAAAATACTATCGGCTTCCGGTTGTTGACTATGATGCGCCAAGCTATGCGAATGTAGATGAATTTCTTGATTTTTACAAAAAACTGCCAACAGATACATGGATTCATGCGCATTGTGAGGCGGGGGAAGGTCGGACCACAATGTTTCTGAGCATGATTGATATGCTGCATAATGCCCGCAAGCTGGACTATGATGTAATCATGACGCGCCAAGTATTGCTTGGTGGGCAGGATCTGCGAATATCGACATCAAAGGATCCAATCAAACAGGAAGGCTATATTCGACGGGCTTTGTTTACTAGACAGTTTTATGAATATGCAAAGAGTAATCCTAAGATGGAAAAAAGTTGGAGCCAATGGGCGCAGGAACAGGGGTATTGATTTTCTGGGCAGAGCTGTTTGTGGTAACCGATTTTGGATGGAAAAGGATGTGTGAGTTTTAATGTATAGACAATTTAAGAAAAAGGGAATAGCCGTTTTCTTGTGTGTGTTGCTAGTTATGCTTCAACTGACAAGCATTGCATTGGCAAAAGAAGAAAGCAAGGATAGTGGGAAAGAAAAGGCGCCAAAGTTAGCTTTAAAAATTGATCGTAATGATCTGGATCAGCTGCCCCGGAATTTTCGGATGTCAACTGATGAATTTAAAAGTTATCCGAAAAACGGTGTTATGCCTTCCCGACGAGGCTTAGATACACTGGGGAATTCAGCCAGCAGCTGTTTTTCAGAGCAGGAATTTGTCAATGTGCTGAAGCAGATTCCGGTTTCCTCCGACAAGGTTTATGTTATTGATCTGAGGGGAGAATCTCATGGCTATATAAATGGGACCTGTGTGAGCTGGTTTGCATCGCCAAGTAATTGGGGGAATGATGGACGATCCTTATCTTTAGTTAAAGGGATTGAACGTGAACAGCTGGAAAAAGCGTTACAGGCCTCACCGGTAAAAATCTATAATTTTGATGATGAGAAAAATGTATTGCTCGATTCGGGTGAAATGTCTGTTGCACGTGTGCGGACAGAAGAGGAAATGGTAAAGGAGCACGGTGCAAATTATTTCCGCCTCGCCCTTTCGGATCACTTTCGGCCAGAAGATGCAGATGTGGATGCTTTCCTGAATTTTTACAAAAAGTTACCGAAAGATGCTTGGTTGCATTACCATTGTTTTGCAGGAATGGGCCGGACGACAATCTTTGCTGTGATGGCAGATGTTTTGAAGAATGCGCAGACCGTAAGTTTCAAAGATATTGTTGATCGGCAGGGCATTCTTGGCAATACAAATTTAAGCGACATTCCTGACAGTAAAAAGAACTGGGGTCGCAAAGCGTATATTGAACGTTATCAGTTTGTTCAGCACTTTTATGATTACGTGAAGAATAGTCCACGAGATTTATCAAAGAGTTGGTCGCAGTGGACGAAGGAACATGGCTATGAAACTTATGTACCGGACTATGAAGGCTATGTATGGCGGATTGATACAGAAAATACGGTGAAACTGCCTCGGAATTATCGCGATTCACAAGGCGGGTTTAAAGTGCCGCACAAGGTGAATCCAGAGGCGGATCTTAATTACATTCCGTCGAGTGAGGGGCTTGAGACATTGAATATTTCCGGCAGTGCGCAATATTCGAAATCGGAGTTCAGTGAATTGCTTTCTAAATTAAAAACGATAGCAAAAGGTCCGATCTATATGGTCGATTTGCGCCAGGAATCACATGGCCTGCTTAATGGCAATGGCGTAAGCTGGTATGGTGATCGTGATTGGAGCAATGTCAATCGGAATCATGAGCAGGTGCTGTTGGATGAGAATACGAGAATTAAGGCGGCCTTGAATAAGAATACGGTTCTGTCTGCGCTTAACGACGATAAAAAGGCAGCAACCCCCAGAATAGAAAAAATTACAAGTGCATTGACAGAAGAAGAAATGGTGAAATCGGCCGGCGTCAATTACTTCAGAATTACAGCAACGGATCATATTTGGCCCAGTCCGGAAAGTATCGATCGTTTCATTGCTTTTGTCAAGACGCTGCCAAGCAATGCCTGGCTGCATTTTCATTGTCAGGCGGGTGAAGGCAGAACAACGGCCTACATGGTCATGTATGATATGATGCGTAATCCGAAAGTTAGTGCCAAGGATATTGTGTACCGTCAGTATTTGCTGGGTGGGCAATATGCGATGTTCAGTGGCAGCGGAAAAAACAATTGGAAAAATGATTATTATGCGGAAAAAACAAGAATGATTCCACAGTTTTATCAATATGTACAGGAAAATGCAGCAACGGGGTTTCAACGTTCCTGGTCTCAATGGCTAAAAGCAAAAGATGAAATCCCTGTGCACAGGTCCATCCAATAATAAAGATATTCTCCATATCTATACGGTAGCTCATGTATTAATAAATGAAAAATAGAGGAGTATAAGAATGAAAAGAAAATTATTGACGGCATTGGTGATTGGGTCGGTATACTTTGCTAGTGGATGGACAACAACTCAGGCAGCTGGTCTACAGCTGCCCGGGGATGGGAAAATGGGGAAATTGGGCGACGAAGTAACCGATACCGTGAAGCCAGAACAGAAAGCTGATAAGGATAAAAAAGAAAAAAATATAAGCGTCAAGGTCGCTACGAAGACCGAAATAAAGGAGGATTCCGCGCAGGCAACAAAAATAAAACACGAAGGGAAATTGTATGTCGATGGAAGGGTCGATGATGTATTTACGGCAGAAGTAGGGCTGAATATCGAGACAAAAACGGATAATGCCAAAGAAACTGAATCTGAAAAATGGGAAATGGAAAATATTTGGCTGGAATATCAGAAATCATCCGAGTTCTCTTTTAAATTTGGCCGACAGACCTATCATTTGGCAAAAGGTCTTTATATAGATCAAGACGGGGTGTTTGGCGGTAAGGCCATTTATAAATTCGACAAGAAAAATACCATGGAGCTTTTTGTTGGTCGTGATGACCAGGATCGTGATACGTCAACAATTAAATTGAAAAGTAATGGTTCAGTGACATCTACAGCGGCCAGCAATCCTACTCTTCTGGAAGTTTTGAATTTTGCCCATAAATTGCCGCATGGATCACTGGGGGCCTACATAGCTAAACAGGGCCGACAGAATCGTTATGGTGGAGGTGAAGACCGATTCTTTGGACTGTATGGCAATCATCATTTAGGGCGCCAAAGTGATTTTAATTTTGAGTATCTGAAAAACAATAAAACCAATATGCATGGATATATTGCCGAAATGAAATATGGCAAACTTAAAAAGGCTGGTGATTATACGTTTGGGGTTGAATACATGGATGTTGGCAAAAATCTCATGAATACCAATAGTTATACAGATTTTGATAGCCAGATCAGTGATACGGAAGCCGGCTTCAAGGGACCGGGGATTATTTTGAGCAATAAATTGTCCAGCCATTCACAATTGCAATTGCAGCACTGGTGGGGGCGTGATAAGGATGATGCAGTTGCGATTCCAGTTACCAAATTAATTTTATATGTGAAGTTTTAATTAATGACAAGTAAAAACAGAACGAGAAGGTCTTCTTGCGGAAACTTTTTTTTATAATTATGTTACGGAATAGTTTATACGGATATTGATTGACGATTGAAGTGAGTCTGCTGTTTAAAGTTTAAGGGTAAAAATTCGTGAATTGCCTGTAGGCTTAGAGGCCGTGATGTGAGATATCATGGCTTCTTTTTTGCGCTGATCAGTAAATCACTTGGTTTTTATCGATACGTAAGGACAACGATGCCAATACACTAACTCCATGCGTAACAACTTGCGAAAAGGCAGGTTGACATCTCATTGTAGGTACTGAATTGTAGGTAGAACAATATGCATTATCTAAATTTTTTTAATTCTGGAGACTTAAAATTTGATGGTCATTACTAAGCAAATGAACTATTATGATTTATAAAGAAGTTAAAAAATAATTAAAATGGTGGCGAACATAGTGGAAAATATCGCGATTTTAACATCAAATCTATATCTCCTGTGGAATGCATTGATTTCAATCTTAATCCTGAATTATTCACGTAAATTTAAAAATCCGCTACAATGCCAATAAATTTAAGTATTACAAGCCTTCTCCTTTTTCACCTAATGGGTGAAAGTAAAAAACATAGAAAAAGAGTTTCAACTTTGTTAAAATGTATTCGATCAAAAACACAATAAACAAAGGAGAAACTCC
>Ga0183099_1001100_pt1 | contig 16490 bp, 16 predicted proteins | sample Biomet1_FD_127788 | JGI IMG/M metagenome (GOLD analysis project Ga0183099, IMG submission 127788) | Microbial communities from bioreactor (seeded with anoxic lake sediment) at LBNL, California, USA - Biofuel metagenome 1 | ecosystem: Engineered > Bioreactor > Anaerobic > Unclassified ... | reverse complement strand
CGATGTTATTGATCGACTGGAAAATTGTAAGGGAATTGCAGTATATGGCGGCGGGTACGATCGTGTCGATATCAAAGCGGCACGGGCTAAGGGAATTTCCGTCACGAATGTAAATGGCTACTGTGTAGAAGATATTGCCGAATATGTTTTGGCAGCAATATTCCACGGGGCCAAACAGCTTACCCAGTATCGCACGGCGATAGAAAACTCTAAATGGGGTGCACAGGCTGTAGCCACGCCTGTCCATCGCTTAAATGGGCAGACACTGTTTATTGCCGGCTGCGGACGCATCGGCAGATTTACCGGCCAAAAAGCGAAGGCACTCGGCATGCGGATTATAGCCTACGATCCCTTTGTGGATAAACAGACAATGGCTGCTGCCGGAATAGAAAAAGTAAGCCTTGAGGAAGGCTTTCGAGCCGCTGACTTTGTAAGCGTCCACATAAAATGCGATAAAACCACGGAGAATTTGTTGAACGGCAAATACTTTTCCTTGATGAAGCCAACCGCCTATCTCATCAATACTTCCCGGGGACGCGTTTTGAATGAACCGGATCTGATTGCCGCCATAAAAAACAAGCAGCTGGCCGGAGCTATTCTTGATGTCATTACCCAGGAACCACCGCGTGGTTCAGAAGATATTTTTCACGTCCCGGGCATTTTAATTACGCCACACATCTCTTATATATCAGAAGAATCTTATACGGAACTGAAACAGCGGGCGGTTGCCAATGCACTCGCAATGCTTGACGGGCAGCAGCCAGCTGATTTAGTAAATTGAAATCCAGTTGGGTATCATTCAAAAAAGAAAAGGGGAGATTTACGATGAAAGCATGGGTAAAAAAAGCAATTTCTCTTGGTTTAGCCGCCAGTTTGTCACTGGCAATCGCCGGATGCGGCGGAACAGATAAGGCCGCAAAGGAGAGCACCAGCTCATCGGCAGCAGAGAGCGGTGAGATTATTATCGGTCAATCTTCATGGATTGGGTTTGCCCCGCTTTATATTGCTGAAGAAAAAGGCTTTTTCAAAAAACATGGTGCCGATGTAAAAATCCAAGCCATCGAATCGAAAGCTGACAGCAAAAGCGCGCTTGCCGCCGGAAGAATTCAGGGCGTATCAACATCAGCGGATACACAGGTTGTCAATGCTGCTGCCGGCATTGATCTGGCACAGATTTTAGCCCTGGATACCTCCTCGGGGGGCGATGGAATTATTGCCAAAAAAGAATTCTCCAGCATTGAATCCCTGAAAGGGAAAAAAGTAGCCCTTGATACGACCGGCGGCGCAGATTTCTTTTGGTTCCAGTATCTGCTGCAACAAAAAGGCATGAGCCTTAAGGATTTTGATGTGCAATCGATGTCGGCCGGTGATGCCGGAGCGGCGTTTGTTGCCGGCAAGGTAGATGCAGCAATCACCTGGCAGCCGTGGCTTTCCAAAGCATCCAACACGGATTTTGGCTATACACTGATGGACAGCAAGGCAAGTCCGGGGGTAATCGTCGATACCTTTGCCATGAAGAAGGATTTTATAAAAGCAAATCCGAAAGCCGCTCAGGCAATTGTCGATGGCTGGTATGATGCACTGGATTATCTCAAAGAAAACCCTGAGGATGCCATTGCGATTATGGCCAAACATCTGGGAGAAAAACCTGATGACTTGAAAAAAGAAATGCAGGATGTAACCTTCTATGATGAAGCCGGCAATAAAACGTATTTCGGCACCAAAGACAATCCGGGAGATTTCTATAAAATCATGAAAATTGCTTCTGATCTTTGGCTGCAAGTCAAGCTCATAGAAAAACCAGTGGATCCAGCCAATATCATTGATGGATCGTTCTTAAACAGAACAAAATAAAGAAATGGCCGGGTAGGGAGTCTTTGCGATAGCTGACTCCTGCCCGTTTTACCTAAGGGGGATATATGAAATGAGCATCAATCACACATTTGCCATTGAACCGGAGACTCTGTTGCCCAAAATGCCTGATTTTGCCGCAGGCATCCGGCGCGCACCATCACGCGGTTTTCATCTGACCAAGGCACAGACGGAAATCGCCTTAAAAAATGCTTTGCGCTATATAGATCCAAGCCTGCATGAAAAACTCATCCCGGAATTTCTGGAAGAACTGACGACCCGGGGCCGAATCTATGCATATCGCTTTCGCCCACAGGAGCGCATTTACGGGCGTCCGATTGAAACCTATCCGGGAAACTGCATCGAGGGCAAGGCCTTTCAAGTTATGATCGACAATAACCTCGATTTTGATGTAGCCCTTTATCCCTACGAACTGGTGACCTATGGTGAAACAGGCAGTGTCTGTCAAAATTGGCTGCAGTACCGCCTCATAAAAAAATATCTGCAGCTCATGACGCAGCAGCAAACGCTCGTCATACAATCCGGACATCCCCTGGGCTTGTTCAAATCAAGACCAGAAGCTCCGCGGGTCATTATTACAAATGCACTTATGGTGGGAATGTTCGACAATCAGAAAGACTGGGAGATTGCCGAAGAAATGGGGGTTGCCAATTATGGGCAGATGACCGCTGGCGGCTGGATGTATATCGGTCCGCAGGGAATTGTCCACGGAACTTATAATACGCTGCTCAATGCCGGACGGCTTCACCTCGGACTTTCCCAGGAGGATGATTTAAGCGGCAAATTATTTGTAAGCTCGGGTCTTGGCGGCATGAGCGGGGCCCAGCCAAAGGCTGTTGAAATTGCTCGCGGCGTTGGCATCATTGCCGAAGTGGACGGTTCTCGCATAAAGACACGGCTGGCACAAGGCTGGGTGAAGGAAAGCTATACCGACTTGCAGCAGGTCTTTGCTTCGGCACAAAAGCATATAACAGCCAAAACCGCGATTTCCATTGCCTATGAGGGCAACATTGTTGACCTTTTAGAATATGCCCTCGCGCATAAAATCCACATCGATCTGCTTTCGGACCAGACCTCCTGTCATGCGGTCTATGACGGAGGCTATTGTCCACAAGGTCTGAGCTTTTCTGATCGCACTGTAATGCTGGCGGCGGACCGTGAGCAGTTTGTAGAATTGGTCAATCAGAGCCTGCGGCGACATTACGCCGCAATAAAAAAATGCGTAGAACAAGGCACCTTCTTCTTTGATTATGGGAACGCTTTTCTCAAGGCCGTATACGATGCCGGTGTGACCGAGCTTTCAAAAAACGGCATCGATGAAAAAGATGGCTTTACCCTGCCGTCGTATGTGGAGGATATCATGGGCCCACAGCTCTTTGATTATGGCTACGGACCATTTCGCTGGGTATGCCTGAGCGGCAGGGCGGCGGATCTCAAGCTAACAGACGAAGCGGCTATGGCCTGTATCAATCCCGAAGATCGGTATCAGGACCGGGATAATTATAACTGGATCCGGGATGCTGAGAAAAATGCCTTAGTGGTAGGGACACAGGCGCGTATTCTATATCAGGATGCGGAGGGCCGCATGCGCATTGCATTAAAATTCAACGAGCTCGTTCGTGAGGGAAAAATCGGGCCGGTGATGATCGGGCGCGATCACCACGATGTGAGCGGTACCGATTCACCATTTCGGGAAACAGCAAATATTCATGACGGCAGCAATGTCATGGCCGATATGGCGGTTCAGTGCTATGCCGGCAATGCCGCTCGCGGCATGAGTCTGTGTGCGCTGCATAACGGGGGCGGCGTGGGGATTGGCAAGTCGATCAATGGCGGATTCGGACTCGTTCTCGACGGCAGCAACCGCGTGGATGAAATTATCAACAGTGCCATGCTCTGGGACGTTATGAATGGGGTGGCCCGCCGCAGCTGGGCAAGAAATGAGCATTCCATGGAAACCGTAAAAAAATATAATGCCGTCTATGGCACGCAAAGCCATATCACAGAACCTTGCCTTGCGGATGACGGGAAAGTGAAGGCTGCCGTAGAAAAATATTTTGCCTGACAAGGGAACAAAAGGGAGGTGGACTCGATGCGAGACCTTTTACTGCGCAACATTGCGCAAATTGCTACACCGGAAGGCAACTGTGCGCAACATGGCGAGTCGATGCAGGAGTTAAAACTTTACAAAAATGCCGCTGTCTTTATCCAAAACGGGCGAATCACAGCCGTAGGACCAGACGACACCATCAGCCCAGGAATTATTACCGGCAACCCGGGCATTGAAATCATCGATGCTGGGGGGAAATGTGTAATTCCGGGATTTGTCGATCCGCATACACATTTTTTATTCGGTGGAACCCGTGTTGAAGAATTTGTCGACCGCTTAAACGGAGTGCCTTATCTGGAGCTGTTGCAGCGCGGCGGCGGGATTTGCCGCACCAGGAAAGATACTGCTGAAGCTTCCTTTGCGGAGCTTTATGCACAAGGAAAACTTTTTTTAAAACAAATGCTGCAACTAGGCGTCACAACAGCGGAAGGGAAAAGCGGCTATGGCTTGGATTTGGAAAATGAATGCAAACTTTTAGCCGTCATACAACAACTGCAAAAAGATCAGCCCATTTCTTTGGTAGCGACTTATTTAGGCGCGCATGCGATTCCGCCGGAATACCAGGATCGGGCAGATGCTTATGTGGATTTTATGGTCGACAAGGTTTTACCGGTGATTGAATCGCAGCAGCTGGCAAAATTTGTTGATGTATTTTGCGAAACTGGCGTCTTTACCTTGGCGCAGACGGAAAGAATCTTACAAGCAGCCGCCAAATGCGGCTTTGGTCTAAAATTACATGCCGATGAAATGAATTCCACCGGAGGCGGCGGCCTGGCGGCGCGACTAGGGGCTGTTTCAGCCGATCACCTGCTTGCAGTTAGTGAGGAGGATATCCAGGCGCTGGCAAAGAGTCCGACGGTAGCTGTGTTACTGCCGGCAACTGCCTTTTGCATGCGCCGTCCTTATGCCCCAGGACGCCATATGATTGACAGCGGCTGTGCGGTTGCCCTGGCCAGTGATTTCAATCCCGGCAGCTGCTATACGTATTCCATACCGTTGCTTTTCGCCTTGGCCGTCATGGGGATGCACCTGACAATGGAAGAGGCCCTTACAGCCATGACCTTAAATGCAGCGGCCGCCATTGGTCTGGCGGATTCCTGCGGCAGTATTGAACCGGGAAAACAAGCCGATCTGCTTATTTTAAAGGAATCTGATTATCGCTACCTCGTCTATCATACGGGAATAAATATGGTCGACCATGTGATCAAAGGAGGCGAATTTTTATGGTAAATGTAAATGAAAAAATGAATACAATGATCCAAAACCATCTACTGACAAAACCCACTAGCAAAAGAAATCGAGGCCATAAGCTGTTACAGGCCTTCACGCCAATGGGGAAAATCTCCAAATGTCATACCATCCTGCTAGCAGCCGCAGCCTTTGCTGGGATTTTGGGCCTATGGACGTTGCTGATTGCTGTCGTTGGCATTGACCCGTTTTTCCAGCCATCGCCCTCGGCTACGCTTGCAGCCGCACAAACCTTGCTGTCGGATGGTGAATTTATCAAAGGCGTGCAGATGACGGTATTTCGCGTTATGACGGGCTTTATCATCGCTGCCGCCATTGCCGTTCCACTGGGGCTCTTGATCGGGACCTACGCGCCCGCTTCAGCTATACTCGAATATGTTTTTTCTTTTGTCCGCTATCTGCCAGCTTCCGCCTTCATTCCACTGTTTATTCTCTGGATCGGAATTGATGAACCGGAAAAAATCGCCGTCATTATACTGGGAAGTCTGCCGCAGCTCGTCTTGATGGTTGCAACGAATGTTCGCAATGTGCCCATGTCCATGATAGAAGTATCCTATACACTGGGAACCTCCAAGGCAGATGTCCTGTGGAAAATCATCCTGCCAAAATCCTTACCGGACATTGTCGACAGCCTGCGAACCGTTTTAGGCTGGGCCTGGACCTATATTATTGTTGCCGAACTCGTAGGAGCCTCCTCCGGCATTGGCTATATGATCATCCAATCACAGCGCATGATGAACACGTCCCGCATTTTCGTGGGGATTTTGACCATTGGCCTTATCGGAATGATCATTGATATCGCCTTTAAATTAGCACATGATCATTTTTTCTACTGGAATAAAGAAATGCATTGAAATGGGGGGTTTTCAAATGACAGCAGCCGGTCTTGACATCCAAAACGTAAATAAAATCTATCAAAGTAAAAGTGGCAATGTTTTTGCCTTGGACCAGATTAACTTACAGGTTAAACCTAAAGAATTTGTGTCTTTGCTGGGAACTTCCGGTTGCGGCAAAAGCACCTTATTGCGAATCATCTGCGGCCTTGAAGATGCCACAAACGGCGCAATTTACCATAAAGGCAAGGAACTGCATGGACCAGGACCTGATCGGGGCATGGTATTTCAAGCCTATACACTATTTCCCTGGATGACGGTCTCCGAAAATATTCAGTTTGGCTTAAAACAGAAACACCTCGGGAAAAAAGAAGCAAAGGAAATTGCCGAACACTATATTGAACTGGTTGGACTACGGGGATTTGAAGAACAATGCCCTAATTTTTTATCGGGCGGCATGAAGCAGCGCGTAGCAATTGCCCGGGCGCTGGCCAATGATCCGGATATCCTGCTTTTAGATGAACCCTTTGGTGCCCTTGACATGCAGACTCGCGGGGTCATGCAGGAACTGTTGCTTAACGTATGGCAAAAGTCGCCTAAAATGATCGTCATGGTTACGCATGATATTGATGAAGCCATCTTTCTTGCCGATCGGGTGGCTATCATGAGTGCCCGGCCGGGACGAATCAAAGAAATTCTGGATATTAATATAGAACGCCCGCGGGATTATCACGTAAAGACGAGTCAGCAGTTTATGGAATACAAAGAACGAGCCACTGAAATCATCCGGGAAGAGAGCATGAAGCTTTTGCAGCCCAAGGTGGTCAGTGCCTGAGAAAGGCAGCAAAGCATATGAAATGGTCTATTATAGCAAAACAGGCGCAGCCGGTTACTGCCTGGTCGGGCGGAGAAACCAGAGAGATCTACATTGCTCCCGCCGGCAGCAGTTATGCCAGACGCAATTTCAAGCTGCGACTGAGTTCGGCAACCGTAACTGCTGCCTCGACCTTTACCGACCTGCCCGGCTACAACCGTGATCTTGTCGTCCTTGCCGGCAGCCTTTGCCTGCAGCATGGAAAATACAAACCAATAGAGTTAAAGCCCTTGGACAAAGATCATTTTGATGGAGGGCTGCGGACGCGAAGCTGGGGGACCGCTACGGATTTTAACATTATGATCGCCAAAGATGCTGAATTTGCAGCCAGCGTCAAGGTATGGACAAAGCTACCAGAAAAATTTGCGGCTGTCCCTGAAGAAGTTTTTTTCTATGCAGCTGCCGGGGATTTTATCTGGCAATACGCAGGCCAAACAAAAACGCTTCCCGAAGGAGCTTTGCTGCATATCTGTCAGCCAGAAATGGAATTTTCCCTGAAAACAGCTTCAATAAAGCCTGCGCTGCTCGAGGTCAGGCTGCAAACAAAATAATTCACCAAAACCAGGCAGCAGAGAAAGAAGGGATTTTTTTGAAAACAAGCAGCAGCAAAACCGCGGCAAAATTATTGGTCGAATGTTTGGAAAATGAAGGCGTTCAATATATCTTCGGTCTCCCGGGCGAGGAAAACCTCGCCGTCATGGAGGCGTTAAAGGATTCAAAGATACGGTTTATCTTGACACGCCACGAACAAGGGGCCGCCTTTATGGCCGATGTTTACGGGCGTCTGACAGGTAAGGCCGGAGTCTGCCTGGCCACCCTCGGCCCGGGCGCAACCAACCTGGTTACCGGCGTTGCCGATGCCAATAGTGACGGTGCGCCCCTTGTCGCCATCACCGGACAGGTCGGCACGGAACGGATGCATATAACCTCACATCAGTTTCTGGATCTGACAAAAATATTTGAGCCCATTACAAAGCGAACAAAACTGGTCCTGCGACCAGACACCATCAACGAAATTGTCCGCCTGGCCTTTAAATACGCCCAGGGAGAACGCCCCGGGGCAACGCATATCGATTTACCGGTAGATATCGCCAAATTGCCAGCCCCAGAAAACGAGGCGCCCTTACTAAAAGTTATCGAAACGAATACTGGTAAAGCCGAACTGGCTTCCATCGAAAAGGCTGCCGGAGAAATATTCCAGGCAAAATGCCCGGTTATACTGGCCGGTAATGAGGCAATCCGGAAAAATTCGGCAAAAGCCATAACAAAATTTGCCGAATCGTTGCATATTCCGGTAATAAATTCCATGATGGCCAAAGGGGTTATTCCCGCCGATAGCAGCTGTTATCTGATGACGATCGGTATTCCCAACAGAGATTATGCTAACCTGATTTTAGAAAAAGCGGATTTGGTCATTGCCATTGGCTATGACATCGTAGAATATGCGCCTATTAAATGGAATAAAAACCCGGCACATAAAATCATCCATGTTTCCAATAGCCAGGCCCATATCAATAAATATTATCAGTGTGAGGTTCAGGTGGTAGGGGATATCGCCGATTCTTTGGGGAAAATTGCAAACCGCAGTGCCGTCAGGGAATTACCGCCGGACTTATTTGCAATAAAGGAAAGTTCTTACAAACCTACCGCGAAGATATCGCCGTGGATCAATTTCCGTTAAAACCACAAAGGGCTATAGCTGCTGTTAGAACGATCCTGGGGCGCGAGGACATTTTATTATCCGACGTCGGGGCCCACAAGATGTGGATTGCCCGTCACTATGATTGCTATAAGCCCAATACCTGTATTATCTCAAATGGCTTTGCCACTATGGGAATCGGACTGCCCGGCGCAATCGCTGCCAAGCTGGTCCATCCGGAGAAAAAAGTACTGACCATAACAGGCGACGGCGGCTTTATGATGAACGCACAGGAGCTGGAAACAGCCGCCCGGCTTAAACTGAATATTGTCATATTGATTTTTAATGATTCTGGTTACGGCTTAATTCGCTGGAAGCAAATGGACCAATATCACGAAACCTGCTTTGTCGATTTTGACAACATCGATTATGTAAAACTGGCCGAGGCAATGAACTGCATCGGTTATAAAATAGATCGGGCCGAGGATCTGCTGCCAACATTAGAATCGAGTTTCACAAAAAATATTCCCGTTGTAATCGATTTACCGATTGATTACAGTGAAAATGAAAAACTGTCCCAGTATTTAAAAAACATTTAGTATCGCACCGGATTTAAAGCAACAGGCTACAGGCAGAGCTGTCAAAATCCATAAAATGCTTTTTATTGATAAATTATCCACCTGTGCTATAATAAAAAAATGACCTCGATGAGTTTATATCCAGCTCATCGAGGTCATTTTATGTTATCATATGTTATTTTGTAGTCTCAGGTATTATTGGCAATCACTGCGCCCACAACAGCTCCGACAATGGCAGCCGTCGTGACTTCACCAGTAGAATGGCCTTCTTTTTCCTGTTCATGATGCTCATGGTGTTCACGATCTTCACGGTGTTCGGGCGGAGGTGGTGGGGGATTGCCCGCCTCCATATGAGCTCCATGGTGCCGCGGCGAAGCTTCCGTCGTGGCCGCAACCCCCAAAGAACCAAACAGTATAGCAACGCCTAAAGTCAAAGACATTAACTTTTTCATAACATTGTTCATAATACCAACATCCTTTCGTCTGCATGTTTTTTCCATGTACTTACTATAACAAGGCATTCTTTGAAAGAAATAAGAATCTGCTTTTATTTTTATTTGATTGATAAATTGCAGGGAAAAATCAGACCCGGAAGTCACTTGGCGACAACAAAAACACATGAACTCTTTTTGAAAAAACACGCAGGCGGTACATACGATCCAACCGGATGCGGCATATATTTTGAAAAATCCGTCACCGTATGGATCGACAATAACGGCCACATCCTGGATGAGTTAGCCGATAAGAAATAAAGAGCAAAAAGCATTCTTCGCGAATGCTTTTTTCGTTCAGGCGGTCTTTCCGTCAGCCCGGCATTCTGCTTAATGAATTAAATATTTGAATATTTTAACAGCATATATAGAAAGAATACTTGAATTTTTGTATAATTTAATTTTTATATGTATTAAATATTTTTAATGGATGTGATGAATTATGGCAAAGATATCCGGTATTCTCAGAGCCCGCCTGATGTGACAGCTGCTATGTCCTCACAACTATTTAATTCCCTCGATGAGGATAAGGATCGTTTACTTGAAAGCGACGAATATTCACGGAGTACGAGTCTGAGCAAAGCCCCACCAAAAAGCAATGAAGGGTCTGATTTATAATAAAGCCGGTAACAACATACCTTCGATAGACCTACATACCTTTTTAAACCTTATAATACAAATTGGGTTATGGGAGTCTTGTGTACGGACAAAACAGGCCATCCCAAACGAGATAAAAGTAAAGCCCGGCTCTTTGTATAGTAAAATAGCCGGGCTTTCAACATTGGTGTCGCAATTATTTCTATTTTTCCATTTATGACCCTAATGCAGGGAACCTAAATAAAAACAAAATACAAAATTTTGAACAATACGGTACTTTAGTATAATGACAAATTACATGAAAAGAGTTATTCTAAATTAGGATGTAACATATTTTAACAAAAGGAGCCATTTTTTAATGAAAAAAATTTGTCTTTTAACAACATGTATAGCACTCATAAGTACTACTGCCTTTGCTGTTCCACAGACGAATATTCAAACAGGCCAGACAGCCATTGATATAAGCATATTGGATTTAAAGGATACCTTTAACGGCATTAGTAATCCTTCTAAGGCAAATCCTGATTTCGGTATAACCACAGGTATAAGTGATACATATGCCATTCAGTATAAATATCACAGATTAAACACAGGAACCACGAATGATAATTATATATCTGATCAAAACGATATAAAAACGCAGGAACTTAATCTTATTTACAAAATAAACCCCAAAACAAATATTTTTATTGGTGTTAATAATTTCTCCGGGAGAAATAATTTCTCGATAGCCAATACGGATATTTCCGCAGATTTGGAAAGCAAAACTAAAATCCAGGCAGGTATTACAGCAACGTCGTCGATTAACGAAAAAACAAGCTATTGGGGAACATTCGCCGCTGGCAGCGATTTACTAAACTGTGAACTGGGCATCGGCCAGGCTCTGAATAAAAATACGGATCTAAATTTATATTACAGATATATTCGGGAAAACGGAATTCACCGCGTCGATCTACAAAATAGTGTTGAGGTCATCAGCAGTGGTTTTGGTCTAGGCCTGACATTAAAATTTTAAAACCGCTTACTTTAGTATTTTCTGAAATAGCAACTAAAAGGGGGCTGCTTAGATGGTTAATATAGCGATTGTTGGTGCCGGTAATATTGCAAAACGAGTGATCACAGCCATACCCTATACAAAAAATTCATGTCTTTATGCTATTGTCTCCAGAAACAATATAAAAGCAAAAAACTATCGGGAGCAGTATGGTGCCGTTTGTTCGTATGCTTCCTTGCAGGAGGCGCTGACAGATAAAAATATCGATTTATTTTATCTGTGTACGCCCAACCAGGTTCATTATGACCAGATCAAAGCCTGTCTGCTTATGGGAAAAAATGTAATGTGTGAAAAACCGATGGTGGAAAATGCGGCTCAAATAAAAGAATTGTTCGCACTTGCCAAGGCGCAGCATTGTTTCTTGATGGAGGCGGAAAAGACCGTATTTACACCCTTGAACACGAAACTGCTCGAAATCGTCAAGGCTGGTGCCATAGGAAAGCTACGCGCCATCCGGGCCGATTATGCAACCCGGGTTGCCGAAAGCGATCTAAGCGAAGATCATTGGTTTTTCGACCGTCAGTTCGGCGGCTGTGCCTATGACATCGGGGTATATCCGATCTGCTTTGCAAACTATTTTGCGCAAAGCACTATTGCCAAAATCGGCGCGACGGCTGCGGCCCCAAAGGACTGTACCGATTATTTTATGGGAGCTGATCTTGTCTATGAAAATGGGGTTGCCGCCAATATAAGTTCCAGCTGGCTGTGGCACCCTGAAGACGGGCATAAAGGGGTAGCTTTCCTGGGCGGGGAAAAAGGCTATATTGTCATCTATGATTATTGGAAAAACAACCAGGCCGTCTTATATGCAAATAGCAAACGCGAAGAAATCACCGTCTCGCAGGAAAGCGACTTTACCGGTGAAATCAGCCATGCGAGCGAATGCATCGAAAACGGCCTGCTGGAAAGTCCTGTGATGGGACAGCAGGCATCATTAGAAATCATGAAGATACTTGAGGCCATAAAACCGTTTAAAAGTGATGCGCCTGCTATTTGATTATCTTCATAAAAAAAGACCGCTGTGCTTTTCTTGCGGTCGCAGGGGTTCCGTTTTCCCTTGGATGTGGTATAATGAACATAAAGAGACAGCTGATGTTTGGTCGCGTCGGCTCTCCGCGAGATTAAAAATCTGTTTGAAGAAGGCCGCTGGCAACCGCTAGGTCGGTTTTTTTCATGCCGTTATTTACGGAACGAAAGAATGGCTACTATGAGCGACCCAAAGGTCAGCATCAACATCAACGCCTCATACGCTGTCATAGCACCACCTCCCTTAAAAGGGAAAAACCGACACCATCAACTGTCTCGATAGACAGTATATCACAGCTGATACGGACAAACAATGTGCAGCCATCCATCGGGTGGCTGTTTTTAATTTGTTTTTCTGCATAAGACGAAGCTCATAAGATTTTACTGAAATTTCCAATCTTGCAGGATCGCAGCTGTAGCTGTCGAAAGTATTAAACTGCAGACAAGAAATTAAAAATCAACCAATTAAGGGGATGTTTACAATATTGAACTTTTCACCTAGGCAAATGGCACATATTATGCTTGTTGTTCTATCCTGTCAGTTCCTGCTGCTTTCAACGGCCAGTGCCTTTGCTTTGCCAGATCCGACCGGTGAGAAAGCCACGGCCTTTGCCGATATTTTCAATTGCACCGATGCGGAGCAGCTCTATGAATATTCGGTACCACTGGAAAACCTGCAGCATCATATAATTCCGACAGAACATGCGCGAGAGCTGGCCGAGAACATGGTGCAATTTAAGCTGTCCAGAGAATATAAATCACGTGTCTATGATGCAGCCCTCGGCCTTACGCGTGATAATTTTTCAATATCCGGGCACTCCATTCCCTTAGAGGAAGTATCGGAAACTGTAGAAGAAAGAGACCAGGAGGGGAACACCGCCAAATATCTGACGGTAACCTTCCGCCAAAAAACGATAGCCAGCGATGCTTTTAATCCATTTATTGAAAAAGAGATAACGATACTGCCGGCAGTCATTGAAAAGGCGGAAGATAAAGATGGACATTGGGTTATTGAAGCAAAAGGTTACGGGTACTATGAGAGCGACGAGGGAATTGACCACAAGGCAACGGTTGCTGCGGATATGGCAAGGACAGCGGCATTTGATATTGTAACAAAAAAGGTTGTAGACTTAGGCATCGTTTCTGCCGATGAAGCCGACGCCTTCCGCCAGGAATTAGCAAAGAAAAAACACCTGGGCGGCGTTTACGCTCCGACCGGCTGTGGGGTATATTTCACCAAATCGCTGCGCGTAAGGGTTAGCGCAGATGGTGTGATATTGGATGATGTAAAATAAGCCAGGCTACGGACATAATTTATATGTGGACACATAAAAACAGACCGTTTCGAAAGACGGCCTGTTAGAAAATCAAAAGTATAAATCACTGCCTAGATTCCGCTCAGCAGCGTCAGTGTTAAAACTAGGTGCCGGCTTAACACCAGGCTGTGCCTTTTTAGGGTCAGGGAAGGTATGATACGTGTCTTTTAGATCCGCAATAATTCGCTTTCTGTAATTATCTTCTGTTACATGGTTAGTATAAGGGAAATAATATACATAATCATCCCCATCTGCGCCATAAACCGTAAGAGATACCCAACTCATAAGAATCACCTCCTTTCATTATCAGTATATGGCAGGAAGCGTCCATTATGGTGTTTGCCGAAGAAGATAATGCCAGTTCCTTTCCATCTCAAGCAATGGATATTTTCAATGGGGTCCAGGAAGATAAAAAACAGCCGAGTATTATCTACTGAACTTCGAATCGGAACTGAAAAAATATCATGAAGCAAAAGACGAATTCTTAAACTATAAGGCAGAAAGAGACAAAAATACCGGGGGCGGGCGCCGTGGTGTAGGCAACCCCACGGAACAGGCTGCTATGAAAAGCCTGCAATTTGACAGTACTTATCCAGTATTCTCCGCTGGCTAAAGGCGCTTGAAATCGTCCAGCGAGGCCTGGGCGAAAGAAAGAACATATTTATCAAGGTACGCCGTGAGGCTGACAGTCTGCATCACATCGGCAAAGGGCGGAAAGACTGGACCGTGTGTATACGTGCAACATCGCTATTCAGAAGAAATGGAAAAGAGGTTTATTATTCCTGAAGTGTAGATCCACGAAAAGACCTTGCGAGGATGGTGGCAGGAAATTATTGACCGGGCAGTATTTGTCGTAAATAAAATTTAAAAACGGGTGCCGTTTATTAATGGTTTTCCGTGGTAAAATAGTATTAGTAAGAAAAAGCGGAAAGCCACTGGCGTATTGCTGGTGGCTTATTTTATTGCCCAAGGAGCGTGTAAAAATGAAAATAGACCTGTCGTATAAGCAGTGCTGCATCATCAAGCACGCTCTGCAGGACAAAAACAGGAATTTAGCCGAGGAAATCTTATACAGGATGATGTCGACGATCGTGGCCCATGAAAGCGACCACCGAACAGAGATTGTCCATGGTGACATCCCTTGTGGGAAGCTCAACAGAATATTGAAATAAAAAGGCCACCAGCTAATAATACCGATGGCCTTTAGAACACTATTTAATATTTTGGTTTGACCATGAACTTTGTTTGATGAAAATAGAGGTAACTTTTTCAACGGGAAGATTTTGCGCAGTAGCAGTTTCTTTAAATAATTCCTCTTCCGGACGCTCATCGGCGTTTGCACGTTGTTTTAAGAAAAATTGATGCGTTGTATTCCAAATGACCACTTCTTCAGGAGTTAATCGATCCTCCCATTTTTTATTTTTTATGTCATAAGTAAATGACATTTTGTCGTAGTTGCCTTTTTTGACATTTTTGTCATATCCTATTTTGCCGTCAGGCCCAAAAGTAATGATCCCGAGTGATGCGCCTGAACCTATGTATTCAGGATAGTCGTTAAAGAAAATGGCTATAGCGCAAAATGGTTGAGCACTTTTTTCGTTTTCAATAATTTCGTTGGCAATCGACTTTATTTGTTCTGTAGAAACTGGATCTGATACAACGACGTGAATTGATAATCGATCATAAGAGAGTTTTTTCGTTTCTGTGATGTCATACGACGGCAAAGGTTCTTTGGTACTCTTCTCGGAAACTTTATTATCTCCGCAACCGAGGCAAAAACTTAGCATGGTAATTCCGATAACAGCTAAAAACATTGATTTTGAAAAAATCCTTTTTGATAAATTAGTAGGCGACTTAATTTTAACAAAGGACGAGATTCATGTCTTTATTTGTTTTTGCGAAAAATATTATACCTTATCCATTGGAGAGCACATAGGGCCGCAAAGTGCCACCTCCTGCATTTACGGCCTGAAATTACATAGAGGCATAAAAATAGACCGCCCGGCAAGACGGCCTATTGTGAAACTTAGTTTTTATCTTTTGGGGGGCATGGATCGTACCCGTGGGAATCTTTTTGCCCGATTTGACCATTCATATTATGAATGATTAATTCAGACTGTTGGTTTTGTGCGATTTGTCTTGCGATATTAATAGCGTCCTGTTTAGTTGATGTAACTGCGGTAGCCCTTGAATTTCCTTCACCTTCTACAGCCCAAGTATTGTCATCTCGACGATAAACAACATGTTGATCTTTCCCGTGTGCCATTGGAATCACCTCTTTTCATCGTAAGACTTCAATATAGAAAATCCAACTCCTTCAAACGGAAGTGATGTTTTGAAAGATAATGTCATAAATTTATTTTACTGGGAAGTATTTGAATATTTCTAGGGAACTGCGGTGAGGGAGAAACATAGTGGAAAGTGGAGTGGAGCAGAGCATTCTTAAATCCAGACGGAAGAGAAATAAACGTTTATGTGCATGAAAACGGAATTGAATTTTATTGAGGTGATAAATATGTGGTTTGGCTTATTTGATAAACGTACCCCGGAGCAAAAAGAAAAGGATCGATTTTATGCTTGATGAGCCGGCAGCACTGCAGAAGGGTTGCCACGTATACAATTGCTCTGGGTGAGCTTGAGGCATGGGAGGCGCAGTTTGTGGCGCATTGAGGAAGATGGTTTCGATTCGCGAGATTGAGTTGAGGGGGAATATTGGGTAATATTGTCAATGGGTATTAGTTGGGAGTATAATTAAGTCACTAAAATAAGATGAGTTTACATGAAAAATATCTTATTTTAAATAAACATATTTAGGAGTAGTTGAGGCTATGAAATTTGTTGATGATCAGAAT
>Ga0183099_1001098_pt1 | contig 16501 bp, 21 predicted proteins | sample Biomet1_FD_127788 | JGI IMG/M metagenome (GOLD analysis project Ga0183099, IMG submission 127788) | Microbial communities from bioreactor (seeded with anoxic lake sediment) at LBNL, California, USA - Biofuel metagenome 1 | ecosystem: Engineered > Bioreactor > Anaerobic > Unclassified ... | reverse complement strand
ATGATTTTTCATCATCTGATCGAGGTTGGCAAACGGTAGGTTTTCAGCGCGAAAAAAGGCTTGTCGCTTATAGTAAAGCGCCTGATTAAAGAGGTTCTTGCTGAGTCGACTGATTTTTTTACACTCATTATAATCAAGATGACCAGGCTGAATTAATAATCGTTCTGTTCTCATGTTAATAATATAGTCGAAATTAAATTAATTTGCAACTAAAACAGAGCAAAAGCGCCACTCCATCTCCACCTAAATAACGGGGTTATTTAGATGGAGTCTTCCGGATAGGATTGATAAATAATAGAATAAAGAGACCATTGTGTCTCTTTTATTTTTCTTAATAAATAGAATATGTCATTGTTTTTGTATCGTAAAAATTAGTTTTCATTTATAAAAAAACCCAGTTTTTTCTGGGTTGATTTTCGAGTTATGCTGCAATAGCCGCTTTATATCTAGATAGCATTATCTTTAGATCTCGTTCAAGACTATTTTCAAAGAGTCTCGCCATGCTGTTGCACATTAGTGATTGCGCTTCTTTTATCGCAATCATTTTGAATTCATCAGCCTCTGGAACTTCTGCATCCCAGTGATTTATGAAAAAACTATTACACTTTAATTTTGTTACATCAATATCGGATACTGGCAACAAAAACATAAATAAATCTTTGAATCTATTGTATTCATACCAGCCTAGCTCAATCAGTTCGCTAGGCTTTGCATCAATACCCGTTTCTTCTTTTAATTCTCTAATTGCTGTGTCCAATGGTGACTCTCCCGCATCCTGAGTCCCCTTTGGTAGATCCCAGTGTGCCTGGCCAGTTGCGTGCAACATTAAGATATTTTCTTTTTCATCAATGATTAAAACACCACATGATAATCTTTTTCCTGTTTCCATTTTTCTTCCTTTTATTTATTAATATCTGTTAATATATCAAATATTTAAAATCACAACAAGAAAATATATTGAAAACAAATTCAGTGATTTTTATCAAAAGAACCAATATTCTTGTTATGAGCGCTCTACTATTAAGTTTATTTTAATGCAATTGGTTAAAAAAACAAATCCCCGACGAATCAGGGATTTTAAAGTACAAGAGATTTTCTTAATTAAAACTTCCTAAAAAATCTCAGCTAAATGGTGGTGGAGCTGGCGGGATTTGAACCCGCGTCCAAAATTTTTACGTTATCGGCACTACATGCTTAGTCGTGTTTTCAATCTCGTTAGAATGCAATGAACAGACACATCACATAAAAACACACCTGAATTCGCTTTAACGCTTCTACTCTCAAGTCAAAGTATCCACGCGATCCTGATTTTTTTTGACTACCCTTTATCCAAGTCCTACAGGATGAGGCTAAGGAGGATAGGCTTCAGCAGGTTATTAAGCTGCTAGAGCGAAGTTTTCGTCGTTTGCTGCGACTATTTTTTTGCGGCTTTTAACGTGGCAAACCGCCCCACGGCATGCTCCTAAAATTTCAAAATCCTGTCGAATCCAAAATCAGCCCCGAAAGAATTTACCAAAAAAACAAATCAAAGTGAATTCATTAATTTATGCCTTTATTATATACACTCAAACCAGTTTGTCAATCTTTTATTAATAAAAAGAACACTAATTTTCGTAAAAAATAAAATAAACATTTATAATTATAGATATATATTGTAAAATACTAATAATGATTTTCAATAAATCATTGCAATAATAATAATAAAGGAGTAAGAAAATGAATAAATTTTTAATTTCAATATCTATTTCAGTTTTATCTTTTGGTGTATTGGCCGATACATTTGAATTAGTTAAAAGCATCCCAGAAATGGGCACATCCAGGGTTTCAGAAGTAAATGGGTGTGCAAATGTGGCATTTAAAGGAAAAATAAATAATTTACTTTGGGTTTGTGCGCCAGATAAAACAAAAGGAAATAACAATTTCCTACAGATGGCTGAATCATGCAATGAAGAACAAGGGTTTCATCTTGCAACAGTATCTGTAATGACAAAAATAGGCGTTCCGTCTCAGTCTGACTGGGCAAAAGGTGTTTCATTATTGGGACCTGGATTTGATTACATCGTAACAGGGCAGCCAACAAGAAGTTTATTTTGGGATAGAACTATTTTGCCATATGAAACAACTAATGGAGTAGGTTATTTAAGTACTAATGATGGCGTAACAGGTGCAGGCTGGCAGGCATTAACAGATGGAGTGACTGCTGAACACAGAATGTGGCCTTTTGCAAATTCAGTCGAATACCCTACTGTTTCATTGGCTAGCTTATGTGTTGATGCTTCATCGGTATCATCATCATATGTTTATGATCATCGTTGGAGATAAAAAAACAAATGCCGCATGAGCGGCATTTGTTTTCATTCAATTTTATTTAATGAAAAATCGTATTTAAGTCTTCTTGACTTATAAAGCATAACAAAATCAATCACATGCCCTTTTAGGATATTACTAGCAATCTTATATCTGGGGTCAGTCCCATATATTTGCCAAGAATCATATTGAGTCATGCTTTTCATTTTTTCTGATAAACTTGTATATTCATTAATAAATTCATAATATTTAACTCTAAATTTACTTTCAACTGCATCTACTTGTGAAATAATTCTTTCATCTTTAATAAAGGACTTGAAATCATCAATCGAATCACTTAAACAAATCCTAGCAATATCTCTTTCCCTATATAGAGTCATGCCTTTATGTAAAAAAACATACCATTCACTTTTCTGTTTCACCCATAAACCATTGCTAAACTGAATAACACATCCTTCATTATTAATTTGCTCAATGGTTTCCAATATTAATTCAGAAAGAGGCTTCTCTTTTATTGTTTTTGCTGATTTTACATTATATTGGCGAGATAAAGATTGAATGCTTTCTTCACTCCAATATTTTCCAGTAATATTGTCTCTTACAGTAATTAATTTTAATTCTGGTTGTTCATAAGTTATAACAATTCTGCAATCAGGATCTGTATATTCAAACAAAGGAGTTTTTCCCTGTATTAGTAATTCCTTAATCATTGTATACAGATTTTTATCTCTATTATCCCTTGTTTTTTCAATGAAACTTGTTGCTTTTAATGCAACATCACTATTAAAACTTTTCTTTGTTTTGCAATAAATTGAACCATTAATCAACACAGGTATAACCATTGAGCCGTCAATTTTTCTTTTACCGCTAAAATTTTTAATCCCTGTAAGTTTTCTATTCTTGTGTCTTTTTTTCACCTATATTGAAAAATTTATGAAAAGGTCGAGAAAGCAAGCGACCTGTTTTCTTTTCAAACACAATGCCTCTGCATTCACGCAACCACTCACTATTGAACGTATCTTCTTTTGCAATCATATAGCAAACGGTAATTACTGTTTCTCCTGCAACACTCTCTTCAAAAACTTTTATTTCTTCTCTGTCTTTAATATAAGGCAATAAATCAGAAAAATTATTTATAATTGGGTACAATTTACTCTCCATTTTATATTTTAATTATTATTTATTTTCATATAAGTTAATAATGCTTATTTTATCGAATCCAAGTGTGTTTTTCTTATGTTTTCCCTATACATATCTGAATAGAAAGGAAAGTCACTCTTTATTTTATTTTCAATTTTATCAAAATGCTTTTTTTTGTTTTTTGACAAGAAATATCTTTTTATTATTTTAATTGGGTTTAGTATATTGTTCTCGTACATTATAACATCTAAAATATACCATCTTTTGTAGTTTTTATTAAACTGAAAATTAAATGAATCTCTATTTATATTTAACAGGTATTCTTCACTACCATCAAAATCCAGTCTAACCGGGCTAAGATTCTTGCTAGAAAAATTCTCTTTCATTTGCATATTTATACAATAATCAGTCCTTTCAAAGTTAATCATTGGGTGATTGCATGAACTCATTAATTCTATAAATTGCTCTCGACACTCAAGTGTACCGAATCCAATTTTCAATAAAGCCCTGTATGGATGCCCGGCACAGCTTGAAATAGTATGATATCCTTTATCACAAAGAATTTTTACAATAGGCCAAATCTCTTGTTCTATTTGAGTTTCAAAATCACCAAATAATGGTGAAATACTTACCGCTTTACACCTTCCATCTTTATCATACCCAGCATTTACTCGCCCATCCTTTTGTTTCTTATTATGAGGAAATAAGTGGATTTGTTCAAATAGTTCATTCTTTGTCAAATTTTGATTGATTATACAATCTTGCTTGATTTCTATTTGTTGTACTGCATTAACAATATCTTCTTTCATTTTTATCAATTTGGAATAATTATTTCAATAGATTATATATCAATATTTTTTTTAAAACAATTAAATTAAAGTAAATTACTTTAAATAAAAGTATATTTAATTGTAAATAAAAACAATGGAGCGTATAATAATTTAATCATTTTTTATTCACTAGTACGGCATGCCTTGAAACAAGAAAGCCAATGTTTTTGAACTAAATGATTTTTTTCCAGACCTGGTTATTAAAGAGGTCTTATATTAAATAATAATAATTTGTAAAATTAAAGGAGATTAACTTAGTATGCGCGGTCGAGTATATAGATATGTAGAGCCAAAAAAATATGGATTTATTAAGGGCGATGATGGACATGAATATTTTTTTCATATTTGCAGGGCTTCTCAAAAACACGTTGAAAACATAGACATTCATTTAAATGATATTGTTGAATTTCAAATAGAAGAAACAAAAAGAGGTACACAAGCCGTTAATTTTTTCACTATACCAAAAGAAGACCTTGAATTATATCAAACCCCTAGCAAAGTGATTTATTCAAAAAAAGGCACTGTTGATAATTGGGAAATCATTGAATCAACTAGTTGGTCTGTACTTGGTTCTTCTTCTGAATCACCAGAGGCAGCCAAACAAGACGCTATAGATAAAGTAATGAGTTTGCGCAATAATGCAAATGCAATCTTGTTTTTCAACTATCACAAAACCACTAATTCTGAACCGGGTGATGGGAAAAGCCCTCATTATCATACGATCCATCATTACTCTGGTAGATTAGCCACTATAGCCAGAAAAGATAAAGAGGGTAAATATACACTTGAGGTATTAAAAGGCCTTGAAGAATCGTTGACTCAGTCAAAATCTGAATTATTAAAGAAGACAAGAGACAAAAAATTAAAAGTTTATCCTGTTGTTACTTTGTTTGGGACTATTGCTGGATTGGCCGGACTTTTTGTATCTCAGTATTTTCAAAACTACAATCAGTCTTTTGATTTAGTTAATGCATTATCAACCATTATTCCTGCGAGTATTGCGGCAGGAATGGCCTTGCATATAGCAGGCCCAATTAATCAAGACTCTTGGCTTAAAAAGGCATAATTGCACAAAAAAATCACTCTGTTTCGACAGAGTGATTTTTAATTATCATATTATTAGTCTATATAAACAATTTTATTTATAATTGGTAATTTTTTGGTCTTTGAATTGGCCTGAAATACATCACTACAATTTTCGCAAAGATCTGCAACATAACCTTTGGTTTTATCTTCTCCAAGGGAAATGTCGCTATAATGTATTTCTTGATTGCTTCGTCCACCACAAGACTGACAGCTATTTAGTATGTTTTTAACTGTCATTTAATCGACCTCTTTTAAATCACTTTTAATTAAAGGCGATTCAATACTGAAATCAAACCATTCTCTTAGCAGCACCCATACCAACGCCAATATTGTTGGACCAACGAAAACACCAATCAACCCCATTGTAACTGCTCCCCCCATTACTCCCATTAATATGATAATTAATGGTAAAGGTGAGTTTCTTCCAATTGCAATTGTCTTAATAAGGTGCTCTATAGGGCTAACAACCAAAATTATCCAAATTATTACAAACACACTCCATCCAGTCATTCCATGCTGGAACAACCACATTACCCCGGGTAGTGCAATCAGCAATGAAAACCCAGGAATAAGAGAGAAAACACAGGTCAATAAACCGAGAAACACTGCATGAGGAACACCTGAAATTGCAAACGCAAATCCTGTAAGAAACCCTTGAACTAGTGCCGCACCGATAAAACCATTTACAACACCTTGAATTGTCTTGTGTGCAATAGTTAGCAAGTGCTCCCCATTTTTTAGTGATGTCTTTTTAATAAAGGATGATAATGCTTTACTTAATGAATCACTATTTGCAAAAATAAAAAATGAGATAAGCAAGCTTCCAATTAATTTTACAACACCTGAAATAAGACCCTCTGTTAAATTTACTGCTGTTTTTGCTGATGGTAATAATCCAGCTTTTACAGTAGCGGGGATCTCAATGGAATGCTCTTGAAAAAGAACCCACTTTTGCCCAATCCATTCCCCTATGTATGGTGCTGTTAAAATCCATTTTGGCAGTCCCGGTAGTGAATTTGTTAATACATACTCTCGTACCACATGAAACAGGTTAACAGATTGTCGCCCCCCTTCCAATAATCCATATGATAACGGGATCAACACAACAATTAGTAAAATTCCTGTAATAATAGCACCTGAAACAACATTATTTCCATTACAGTGCTTGCTTGTCTTTTTAAACAAGTCCCATGTTGCTGACACAATGATTATTGACCATAAAATCATTGTAAAAAAAGGAGATAAAACCAATAACGAGAAAAACAAAACCAAGCACAATAAAGAAAAAGCAACAAGTGGTTGAATAAATTTATCTAAAGACATAATTTAATTTCCTTTTAATATATTATTTTATTTTCTTCAAAACAGGTAATTTCCCATCTCTTGGTACAAATTCGGCCAAGATCTCTTTTTCAGTAGACAGTTTTTCTTCAATTTGTGTATTGATCACAAATGGCATTGTCATTGCTGGCCAGTTTAACTCTTTTACGGCATCATGTTTTAAAACAACGACTCGCTCATCTGAAATTGTTTGAAAACCCAAAACAACGCCATGAACAATATGCGTCATCTCTTGGGCTATTTCTTTGCTTTCTGAACTCGTAATTTTTTCTGCAAAAGCCATGCTGCTTCCGGTTAAACTAGCGAGAATAATTAAAATACCAATGTTTTTTTTCATATAATTTTGAGAAACCCTGATTTAACTCAAGTGGAATAGCAAGTTTGCATAACAAACCCTGTTCTCAACTCCTTTTTGATTAGCTATCTTTGTTTTTAATAATAAACAGACAACATCGTCACTTTGAACAAGTGACGATAAGCTATCCATGTTTTTTTACTCTACTTTGTCTGTGTGACTAAGACAGATAAGGTTGTGTTGTTGATTGGTAATAAACCTATTAGGCTCTAGCCATTCAATCACCTCTGCTGAATATTGCTTCCAATTTCGCCATGGCTCATTTTCATATACACTGCTAATTTTTACTCTTACTTTTGTTTTCAGTACCCCAGCGATATCATCAAATCGGTAATAAAACACAGCCTCATCGCCTTTTTTCAGAAGATCTGTAAAAGGAACTTTATTTCCTAGCTTATCGAGATTAAAAATATCCTCAATATTGCATTTATAAGAATTTGCAGTTTGATTTAAAATGCAATTTTCATCATAAACCTCAAAATTATCACCTGCTGATAGCAGTGATAGTAAGTAACGTTCTGCTTCGAGATATTGCTCTTTATTAGTGCAATAAAATTTACTATCTGATGGGTCTGTGCATTCCACACCAAATGGTTTGTTCTCAAACCACCATGTGTAAATTTTAATACTTCGAGTACCTCTTACTTCCTCACAAAGAACTTCAATTTTCGATACTTTTTTATTTTCATCTGTAACATAATCGTTAATATATCCAACCGAAGGAAATGCTATAGTGGTATCAAATGAATACAAATAATCATCATCCAGTGAGTGCTTTTTCTTTTCAGCCCAATTATAATATATTTTTGGCGTAATTATATGCGACATAATTTATTCCTCGATTTTAAGAAAAACAGAATCTGCATTCATTTTTACACAGAAAAAACCATTTTTAGCTATTAGATTTTTATAATGTTCAGCCTCTTTTTCACTTACATCGCCACTATCAATCCACTCAAATACATTAACAATATATAATCCAAATTTTAAGCATGAGTCATAAGCACGAATAACCTTTCCTTTTACGCGGGCAGGAGATTTACCTCTTGATTCAATAAAATAAAACTCGGCCACATCATCTTTTTTTAAGATGTTTTTGTTTTCTACTTTTTCTCCATTTTCATTGATGTTTATCACATCTCTGATATGAGTATTGTAAAAGCAAGAAATATGTTCAATGGTTTCGTTTTCATTGTAGATAATGGGATCTAGTATTTCATCTCCAGAGATTGATAATAGATATTTTTCTGCTTCTTTGTATAAACTTAGGTTTGTACAGAAAAAACCATGGTGATCACTTTTGCTTCTACCTGCGATAGTTTCCACACCAAACGGACTACCATTAAACCACCATGTCTTAATCATCCAACCTCGACATGACTGTACTTCAATGTCAATTACCTTCCTGGTTGATACTCGTTTATTTTCCTCACCAAAATAACCATCGCAAGACGAGAACTTGTCAAAAACACCATTAACACAAATAAAAAAATCATCTTCTGATTTCTGTGTCCATTGAAAATAATTAGATGGGGATACAGGCGTTAATTGTTTTTTTTCCATTTGTGCCACCTTGGTTATGACTAAGGTCTCATTATAACAAATATTATCTAATTAATCAATAATTAAGCATGGTTTTGGTTTTATTTTCATTCAGAAATATTTTGCTATATCTACAATAAAGTTGAGAATGCGTTATTTTTCAATTAAAATAGATAGTGTGTAATTAATTTTTCAACCAAATAACGCTATTATTAAGATAAACTCTTTTAAATAGATTTTATAAAAATAAAAAGGAATGTTTTATGACTTTTGTTGCAGCAAACAAACAAAATATCGCCAATAATATTGCCCGAATTGGAGCAAATTTTGATGCGTTTTTATCTAAAAATCCAGATTTAGAAAAAGAAATTAGAGCGAATGTTATGCTTTTTTTAGCACAGCCTGTAGAAGATTGTTCCTTTAAAGAGTTTAAAGTTAAGGGGTTGGATTTTTCTAATACAGAGCATCCAATATGGGACAGGGATTTGTTTCAAGAAACAAGTCAAAAACATGTGGAACATATTCAATACTTAGCTATATCTCAAGCAATCAAGGCACTTTCTGATAAAAAAGATCTTTTGGATATGTTTGGAAAAACTCCTTTTGTAAGAATGCATGAAAAAGCATATCAAAATGCGGTTGAAATGCTTCAATCTGTTGGCTACACAGTAATGGATAGATGTATTGAAATTTATGAATTCAAGGAGAAGTCACTACTAACAACAAAAGTTATTGATCAAAATACAGATTTAAATTACTGCGTAGATGTTCGTAGCGGAAAAGAAAAAGTATTTGATTCAAATGGTGATGAGCATAGTATCCTGAAAACGAGCGTCTGGTTTCCAGAAGAAAAAGAAGAATTGGTTATTAACTTTCTGAATGATCATGGACTAACAAATATTGTTAAAAATGAAGGTATCCAACCGCTTATTCCTAGCTACAAGGATTTAATCGATCTTGAGAAAATTAAATCAATACAAAAAGAATTTAAAAACAGAAAAAGAAATCCAGATGAAGATGGCTTGTCGATGTAAAATAACATTCACGATATACACTGCACATTATTATTTCTTATTAACAAGGCTATTTCGAAAAGGCTTTTAATTAAATTAATAAAAAGACAGGAAGGTCGCCAATTTAAGCACTTGAATCAAAAATTCAAAATCGTGTTTAAATTATCCTTCATGCATCTCCTGGTGGAGAGAACAGCATCAGCGATTTTATGTTGTCTGTCTTTTTATTTTTTACACTCACATCACCTGCATCCATCTGGTGGCCATCAATATTATATTGTTGGTCTTAGTCTAATTAAAGGGACGCACCAGCTCCAGCTAGTGGCTTGCTTAGTCGCACTATTTGCAAGTCTAAAGAGTAATGCTTAACATTATTTAAATGAAAAACACACCTGTAAAAATGTAATTTTATTTTTTACAGGTGTATTCTAATAACTTGTTTTCTAACTATATTTGCATTCAAAATAATTAATTTATGCAATCAGAATTAAATAAAAAACACTTAATTTACAATGACTTAGTGCTCAATTATGAATTTGAACCATAGACCCGTCCCTTATGAGGGGGGTTGCTCTAACCACTGAACTAATCGAGCTTTTTAAAACTATTAACTTAATCTGTAATTTTATTGCTATTAAATTACATGATTAATTTATTAAAGAACAACTTCTTGTGGCCGGAAGTTTTTTTATATTTAACGCGCATGCCGCGTGCCCTATTACAAATTACCAAGATCATCAGAATGGAGCTAAGAGTAAGACTGAGAATCACTAATTAAACCATTTAACTGCATTGCGCTAGACCACAAGAATTATACAGCTCAATCTATGCTGCTGTATTTTTTTATTATATATGCATTAAATAATATGTCAATGGTTTTTAAATATTTTTATTGAATCCAAGAAAAAATGATTTTCCTTTTGGATCTATAATAAAACTAAATCCGTTATAAATTGCCAACCCTACTCCCATGCCAATAGCATCAGCTTCCAAATCTCGCCCAGAAAAATCGCGACTATGTCCTCTTGCTTTATCATGTAATTCTTTTGCAATACCAATCGTTACTCCTGTTAAAATTGGATACAAAACAGGATGTTCCGTGTCTTTAAATAAAAATGAAGAACCAAGAGTGATTACTGCTTCTGAAGCCATGTGTAGTTTTTTATCATGTTCTTTAAATAAATTATTTTCTTCTTTAGTAAACCCATTTGTTGAACTAAATAATAAACACAATAAAATTGTTTTTTTTAACATTGCGCCAAATCCTTGCTGATTAATTATTTAATACAATATAAATTATACCAATAATTAGTCAACAGTAAATGCAAAAAAACCAGACATCTTAATGACCTGGTTTTTAAATATGGTGGAGAGAGAAGTGATCGAAACTTCAAGGCCGGAGGCACCTGATTTACAGTCAGGCCCGCTTCCACTTACGGAGCTATCTCTCCAGAAACAAACATTAACAACACTGTTGTTACTAATTAAATATGGTTATGGTGCTTGCTACCAGGATCGAACTGATGACATGCTCTTTACAAGGGAGCTGCTCTACCAACTGAGCTAAGCAAGCAATGGTTGCGGGAGCAGGATTTGAACCTGCGACCTTCGAATTATGAGCCCGACGAGCTACCAAACTGCTCCATCCCGCATCTATTTGAATATTATTACTTAATAATAAAGTAATATCAATGTATTTTATTGTTTTTTATTAATTATTCCCCACGCTCTCGCTAGAGGAATAATAACAAAAACTATCTTTTCTTATGCCTAATCATTTCACTTCGAACATATTCTTCATATGACATGCTGGATTCTGGTTCGTATCCTCTACTAACACAGAACTTCCATAACTCATTCATATTCTCTCTAAACTGTGTATCTGTAAAATAAATTATTTTCCAATCGCAAATATCCCATTTTTCTGTCAGCTTTTTATATGAGCCACCATTCATTGGTGTTTCATCTAGTGGCTGTCGTCTTACTTTGCCATTTGCTATTTTTTTCATAAATGGATTTCTATCACAAAATCCCAGTGTTTTTTTGTATGACCTTGACATTTTATTACCCTCAAAACGTGCTTATGCACTAAAGAGGATTTTTTTGATACTCACTCATATCGCTTTCCTTTCATGTAAATATGTTAATTTAATCAATAGTATTAAGAATTATTCTTAAGCAAAAATTCTTGTTTGCGTTCATTTAGCTCTGCAACAATTTTATTTAACCGATCTGCTAATTGCATCATTCGTAATAATCGATTCATTTTATTAATATCAGGCATAAAAATCCTTTTTGTAATTTCAAAAACTGGTTTCGAAAACCATGATAAAATATTTTAGTGAAAAAACGCTTTATCATAGCCTTCGCTACCACGCGAATTGTTTTTCATTTTTCTCTGATAAGAGCCTTTTCCTTTTGCATTTCGTTCTGTTTTTGGACGAAATAAATTAGATGTAACCATCGCCGCCATCGCTGAGTGCCCGATAACACCTCGGTTCAACTCATGCTTCATTTGATTTTTCATATATTTCCTTTTGTGATGAGTTTCAATATATTAAAAATGGTGGGTTGTGAGAAATTCGAATTCTCGACCTACGGATTAAGAGTCCGCTGCTCTACCGCTAAGCTAACAACCCATTGATATTTTCGTTGGCTGTAGAGGACTTGAGTACTCCTTCTTTCGTACAAAGGGTACACTGTTCTACCATTAAGCTAACAGCCAATTTATTCAATTATAATAAACACAAAAATATATTAAGTCAATAATTATTTAAGGTATTTTTAACAAAAATACTTGTATATTACTTATATGATTGCAAAAAATACGTTTGTTGATAAGTTCATATTTAGGTCCTACCCGCACCCCAGATATCCGAGTTGTATTTTAGATATTTATTATTCCGGTTTCATTACTGTGAAACCGTGATCTGCGAATGATGTTTTCATTTGCGTAGGATTAGTGACACGAGTTGGACTCGAATCAATGACATATTGATTAAAAGTCAATTGCTCTACCAACTAAGCTATTGTTTCGTTTATATTTTTAATGTATTACGTTATTGTGGCGTCCTGTGATGGACTCGAACCATCGACCGGCTGATTAACAGTCAGCTGCTCTACCACTGAGCTAACAGGACGCATATTGATCTTACTGATCGTGACTTTCCAATACTCACTGATCTCACTAATCGTGAACTAAACATTCACTGATTGAACACTTGGAGCAAAGAGCCGGGATCGAACCGGCAAATAATGGATTTGCAATCCACCCCTTTAACCATTCAGGCATCTTCGCTTTTTTGTCTTGGTACACCAAAGGGGGTTCGAACCCCTGTTTTCACAGTGAAAGTGTGAGGACCTGGCCAACTAGTCGATTGGTGCATTTGTCTTGGTGCGAACAGTTGTTGGCATCGAACCAACGACAAGCAGGGCTTCAATCTGCTGCTCTACCATCTGAGCTATGTTCGCGGTATTTCCATATTTTTAAAGAGCGTAGTACAAAAACAAAAACCCCGGTGCTTTGCTAAGCTCCCGGGGCTAAAATCGCCTTTGTATTGGGAGCCTGGCTTCATTCTGCCAACTCCCGCATGTTTTATGCTAGAATTTGGCGTACAGATGACACTCAGTATTGGCAAATTTAGCCTCAACTGTTTTATTAAACTTACATTTATTAAATGTAAAATTAGTCACTGTATTCATGTTAATCTCCAAAAAAATAAATTAAAAAACCCGGTTGGCTCTCGCCTCACCGGGTTCTATACCACTGTATGAGGCTTCTTAGCCCCATAAAAATAGGACTAATTTGTTTTATTAAACTCACATTTAAAAACACAATTATTTGCATTGCATTCGATGCAATTTTTAGCAAACTCTTTAGTTAATGTGTTTTTCATGTAAGTCTCCAAGAATTATTAAAAGGGATGCTCCCTGTATGTTTTACATATTAGCCAATGCATTTTCTATTGTCAAGCTTTATTTTAAATAAATTTAAATAAATTACAAAAAAGAAGAAAGGAGAAAAAACTGGATCCTTTCGTTATTCATATTTATGAATAACGGAAACACAAAACATTAAATCAATAGATAGTCAAGAGATATGTGTTGATTTAATTTTTTTTTCATATATACTTAATTATAATTTTTTGTCAACGGGCTTTATTCATGAATTCAAAACTAAATTGGTTAAAAGAGCTATCTTCTTTTGTCATTCCCTCTGATATATCCAATAAAAGCAGTAATTGTGCATTGCCTTATGAAGAAAGCGCAATATCTTCATGTGAAGATATTTCAATAAAAAACAAAGAACTATCTGGTTTTTCTTCCATTAATATAAATGCTCCAATTATCTTTAGTCATATTTTCTCACCCCAACCTTTTTTTGAAATCAAATGTCCATCAAATATACTTCCTTACATTGATATTCTTGTAAAAGAAGATACTTTATACATAAATCTAACTCGTAAAATTACATTGAAAGATCCTATTTATGTTACAGCACATGGAAGGCAGATTAAAAATATAACATTAAATAATTTTTGTCGAGCAAGGATGAGTGGCGTTTTTCGGAAAAACCTTTACGCACATGTAAATGACAATTGTGATTTGGAAATAAGTGGATTTATTTCTGTTTTTAATTGCATTGCAGGAAGTAAGTCCAATTTGCATACCAGTAATCTTTTTTCTCTTGAATCTCATTTAAATTAGACAAGTTAACATTAAACAAAAATGGGTATTTTCACCTAAACAATTCCGTTGCTTAGGTGAAATTTAGTATTGTTTTTAAGAAAACACATAATAATTACATTGTTAATCCATATATAGTATCCAATAATCGATCTTTACAAGACAAGGGATCTGTACTTACAGAAATAATATTGGATGGTTTTCTCTTGTTTGCCCAGTGAATTAACCTTTCTCCTGCTTTACATGCTTTACTTAATCCGCCTAAATACAAAAGCTCATTAAATTGTTTTTCATTTAATGGTAAAACACGAGTATATGGCTGATAGCCATTTTTTGTATAAACCTGTTGTTGCTCATAAAACACTTCATTTTTTTCACTTAATTCACATTTCGTCAGTTCTTCTTCAGAAGAATATATGAATAAACTATAATCTGGCACATTATCTTTAATTGATTTTGTTTTTTCAAAAGGCATGTTTGGTAGGCTCATGTTTATTCTCATTTTTTATTTTTATGCTTTATTTTAACATAAATATTTTAATCTAAAAAAGTTTAATGTTTCGTATTGATAAATATTGTTTATATACAAAGATAAAATCAATGACTTTGTTTTCAAATGAAAACAATTTGTTTTTATTTCTTGATTTTTATTATTTAACGATATAATATAGTGATGCGAAAAGTATAAAAAAAGGAGTGCGTGTGAGCAGGATAATAGATCCCTTACCAGTAAATCCTAAGCAATTTTCGTCTATTATTCAATTTGCATCAAAAATAACAGAAGTAGAATTTATTAATGAAAGATTACTACCAGAATCATTTGCTGAGTTTTTAGCTAAAAATAAAATACATTTCAAAAAAATAATTAATTCAGCAGTTAATTCCGATAAAAAAAATTTCACTGATGCACTAATAAATGCAATGGATGAATATTTATTGGGCACTAAAGTTAAGATTTCAAAAACAGCGACAGAGAGCGAGATAAAAAGTATTTCATACAACCTATCCGCAGAAAGATATATTTCAGTTTTATTTAAAGATTTCGTAAAAGAAAACTCAGTAATAAATCAGGATATGGCGAAAATAAAGTTTCAAAAGAAATGCATTGATCAAGGTTATGCTTCATTAACAAATAGTTAAATTAATTTCATCCGGAAGTAATTCCGGATTAATTTACAATAGCAAAAGCAACTCTTTTTTTGAAAGCAATCCTTTTTTTAAAAGCGGCTTCTTTTTGTTTTTTAAAATGACATACGTTGGTATTCCTTTTACACCAATGCTACGAGCAATTTCATTTATTTCCGGAATGTCGACATCTGCACTTATAATATTTATTTTTCCCTGATAGTCTTGTGCTAACTTACTAATTGTATTTTTTGATATTAATGCTGGCCTGCACCAATTGGTGCAGAAAAGTACCAGTGTGGTTCCTTCTCCTTTCATCTCTTCATATTCAGATGCTGTTTTGGGTTTTTTAATTTCTATCATTTTTAAACCAATTAGTCGTTTGTGAATGGAAAGCCGAGTGTGTTTTTAATCTCTTCAATGGTCATATCTGGTTTTTGTGCTTGATAAAAATTTATCTGGCACGCATAAAAAATGGCTTTTTCATGCAGTGTCTTTGGAGTTCTTAAAATAAAACACCCATTTTTATCAATTGCCAAAAAAGGATCTTTATCCATTTTTTTAAATTCCTGATCCCAGTTTAAATCAGGGTCATTAACTATTCTTAATGATTCCATAACCAGGTCTTCTTCATTGAAATTTTTATATGGCAAAGATGCGCTTGCAGAAAAAGAAAATATTAAAACTATAAATAAGAACCCATTTTTCATTATTTTTTCTCAAGGGATAATATGCTCGATCGCTCATTTAGAGCATTATTCTTACAAATGCATTCAATAATTCTGGAGCGGGTAGCGGGAATCGAACCCGCATCATCAGCTTGGAAGGCTGAGGTAAAAGCCATTATACGATACCCGCGTATTTGTACGTTATTATTAAATCTGGTGCGGATAGAGAGACTCGAACTCTCATACCTTTCGGTGCCAGAACCTAAATCTGGTGCGTCTACCAATTTCGCCACATCCGCAGTACATAACTCTAATTAAATTTGGAGCGGGTAGCGGGAATCGAACCCGCATCATCAGCTTGGAAGGCTGAGGTAAAAGCCATTATACGATACCCGCGTATTTGTACGT
>Ga0183099_1001097_pt1 | contig 16507 bp, 14 predicted proteins | sample Biomet1_FD_127788 | JGI IMG/M metagenome (GOLD analysis project Ga0183099, IMG submission 127788) | Microbial communities from bioreactor (seeded with anoxic lake sediment) at LBNL, California, USA - Biofuel metagenome 1 | ecosystem: Engineered > Bioreactor > Anaerobic > Unclassified ... | reverse complement strand
TATATGGTTTATCTACTGTTATATGGTTTATCTACTGTATTAATTAATTATATCTATTAATCTTACTATATAAATTTGTTTAATATATTACTTATCTGATTTAGGAGTATCTTAACCCCTTACATTCAGGAGTATCTTAACCCCTTACATTCAGGAGTATCTTAACCCCTTACATGCTTAATATCATAATTTTTATAGAGGGTCATTCATGATAAAAGCTCAATCACTAGACGGCTTATTCGAAAAATTACTTGACGGAAAATCGATTTTCAAAAACAAAGAAGTACTTCGGCCTTCTTACACGCCTGACCTTTTGCTGCACAGGAACGAGCAAATTAATAGTCTTGCGACAATCCTGGTTTCTGCACTCCGAGGGGAGACTCCTTCCAATGTACTGATTTATGGAAAAACCGGGACAGGAAAAACTGCGGTTACCCGATATGTTGGTAAAGAACTTGAGAGGGTAAGTGAAGACAAATCACTTTTCTGTTCGGTTGTTTATATTAATTGTGAAGTTATCGATACACAGTACCGGCTCCTTGCAAATCTTGCCAGACATTTCGAAGAAGAAGTTCCTATGACCGGGTGGCCTACTGACCAGGTCTTCATGAAATTTAAGGAAGCAATCGATTCCAGAGAGCAGGTCATTATCATAATTCTGGACGAAATCGATAAGCTGATTAAGAAAGGTGATGATGTTCTTTATAACCTCTCGAGAATCAATACAGACCTGCGAAGAGCCAAAGTCAGTATGATCGGCGTTTCAAACGATCTGAAATTCACGGAATTTCTGGATCCCAGGGTCAAAAGTTCTCTGGGCGAAGAAGAACTTATTTTCCCTCCTTATGATGCTGAACAGATCAGCGATATCCTGAAACAAAGGGCAAAAATGGCTTACACCGACGGTGTTCTCGGTGAAATGGTAATCCCCTTATGTGCTGCTTTTGCAGCCCAGGAACACGGCGATGCCAGGCGCGCACTTGACCTCCTGCGGGTATCAGGGGAAATTGCAGAAAGGGAAAACCAGCCTCAGGTTCTGGAAGAGCACGTAAGGCGCGCTCAGGAAAAAATCGAAATTGACCGCGTGGTCGAAGTGGTAAGGACTCTTCCCACCCAATCCAAACTCGTACTCTATAGTATCATTCTCCTGCGGAACCGGGGCAGAGAAGGTAAGAATGTCACAACAGGCGAGATGTACAACGTCTATCGCCAGCTCTGCCACCACATTGATGTGGATATCCTTACGCAGCGCAGGGTTACCGACCTCATGTCCGAACTTGATATGCTGGGCATAGTCAACGCAGTGGTTGTAAGTAAAGGTCGCTACGGCCGGACGAAAGAAATTTCCCTGAGCGTTCCAGTAGAAAGCACCCGCAAAGTACTTCTTGAAGATTACAGGCTCAAGCCCCTGATGGATTTCAAGACGTCAGTTTTCAGTAAGATGTTTTCATGAGGGATGAGACCGTCATATTCTCGATCTTGGCCTTTTTGGCCCACCTGCTGACTCCTCACTTTTCAGGATTTCCTTGATCTCCTCTTCACCTTCTTTACTTCAGGTTTTTAATCCTCTCTAACCTTCCTTACTTTCAGTTTCTTCAGGCTTTTCTTGTTCTGGCTTAATTTTTCATTACCTAGGCGTTAGTTTTCAGGAAATAATATATACAATCCTGTGATTTGACTAGAATCATATCATATTCACGGTTAACGTACGGACTCTCTATTATTCAAGTTAATATTTAACTTATAATTTAGACTCTACTCACCTTTGCGATTAAGATTTGATAACAGCCAGGCTTCTGTTCAAATCTAACAATTCAATAATTCAAACCTGACGATTCAATAGCTCAATTTAATAATTCAGGTTTAATAATCTAAGTTTAAAGGGTAATTTTTGATGAAAATAATAGCATTCGTAGGTATGCCAGCATCTGGAAAATCGGAAGCTGCTAGAATTGCTGCTGAGATGGGCATTCCCGTTATTAATATGGGTGACGTGATCCGGAAAGAAGTTTTGAGGCGCGGGCTTGAGCCCAATGATTCCAATACCGGAATGGTTGCAACACAGCTTCGCAAATGTGAGGGTATGGACGCAGTCGCCGTACGCTGCATTTCTCAAATCAGGGAGGCTGGCTCTGACCTTGTCGTTGTGGACGGGGTACGCGGAATTGCCGAAGTGGAATGCTTCAGGCTAGAATTCGGAGAAGGTTTTATTCTGATTTCCATTTACGCTCCTATCGAAATTCGCTTTTCAAGAGTTCAGAAACGAGGCAGAAGCGATGATATGAACAATATAGAAGGGCTCCGCAACCGGGACGAACGAGAACTCAGTTGGGGCATGGGAGAAGCTATAGAGGTATCCAATATCGAAATTGAGAACAATTCCACTCTGGAAACTTTCAAAAAGGATGTTATTAAAGTTTTGAGTAACTATTTAGAAAAAAGTTCCACGGAGTAGATCTTAAAAACTGGATCTTAAGAACTAGGTCTTAAGAACTGGGTCAGAAAAATAATTTTTCCAAGCAGAATCCCATTAAATAATTTCTGGAATAAGCTTCTGGAATAAACCATTTTAAAACTACGGAGCAGATTATGATACATGTTAAGGTCTCAGCAGCTGTATATCCTACGGAAGACTCGGAAAAGGTTATTAAAGCAGTTTCGTCCCTTTTTACTGATATTGAACTCGAAAAGGAATCTATTGACGCTGCAGGATCAGAAACAGGAGTTTCTCCCTTTTTTTTCCTTTCAGGGGAAGGAGGAATTGACATTCTGCAAACCCTGCATGGACTCATTCGCAGAGAAGAAATTATAGATAGTATGCGCAACAAAGCCTTCATTAAAGGCTTATCCAGTGACGGGCTTTCGGTCCATTTTTCGCTCAACAAACAGGCTGCTTTTGTCGGAATTCCCAGTGTTCCTGCGCAGGAAGAGTCTCTCGGATCTATTGAAGTCGTTATCAGGGCTGATTCTCAGGAAGAAATGGAAAGACTTTTTGAATGGCTTTTGCCCCTTACTGAAGAAGGAAAACCTATAATTGAAGTAGAAATGGACTATGTGGAGAGGGATTGAAGAGCTTTAAGGTTTTTTAATGCTTTGATGCTTTGTAAGCCTTGTAAACCTTTCATTTGTAAATCCTACAAGCTGCTGATGACTTATAGGCTTTTAACCTGTCTTTAATATCTTGTAAAAACTGAATGAACTATTGAACAATTCAATCAAAATTCAGTTAAATAATTATTCAATCAAAAATTCAATTAAAAACTCAATTAAGAATTTAATTAAAAATTCAGTAAATCCAATTAAGAATCACTTAAGAATTTATTAAATAAATCAGTTAAATATATCTCAATTCGCACTCACAGACGTATATTAATTAATGAAAAGGAATGAATTTTCATCATGCAATTGCACAGAATCAGTTATTCGTCGCGTGCAGTCGTTGAAGACCCTTTTAAGTGGGCTTACACGCTCGAAGACCACGGGTATACCGGTTGGGAGATCGTACAGGAAGGTTCTCAGTGCCTGAACAGCAAGAACATCCAGAATTTGAAAAATATCAGTGAAACCACAGGCCTTGAACTAACCCTGCATCTGCCTTTCTCGGATATGAATCTGGCAGGTCTGAATAACTCAATCAGGTTAGAAGTTCTCAGGCAGATGAAGCACTACCTGACTCTCGCCTCTAACTATGTCAATCTGGCTGTAATACACCCTGGCTACCTTTCTCCTTATGGGGTACAGGTTCCGCAGGAGGCCTATTTTACCAATCTTGCTTCTCTCCGGGAAATTTGTGACTTTGCAGCGGATTTCGGAATCCTGATTGCTGTCGAAAATATGCCCGACCTGCCGAAGATCTTCGGAAAATATCCCGACGAAATGCTTGAGATGCTCGAATCCATAGGAAGCCATAACGTAGGTTTTACCTTTGATGTCGGACACGCCAATACTGTAGGTCTCGTTGACGAGTTTCTGGATCAGCTGGGCAATCATATTTCCCATGTGCATATCCATGACAATATGGGTAAAAAAGATGAACATCTGCCTCTGGGAAAAGGTTCAATAGACTGGAACCGAGTTATGGAAAAGCTTTTGGATTATAAAGGGATTTTCGTTACCGAGATGAGTTCTGTAGAAGAGGGAATTGAGAGCCTTGAATTTTTAAGAAATCTTTAATTTTTTTAAAATCTATAGTTTTTTAAGGAATCTGTGAGCTTTTAGGTCTCGATTTTTTATCTCTCTATTTGCTATTTTTTGTTTTTTCGTTCTTTCACTAAGGTAACTCTCTTTCCTGTAACTCTTTTTCCTTCAAGTATCTGGTCCAGTCGCCATGCTCGATTCTTTCCGATTCAGGCTTCTCATCATAAACATAAATAAAACCTCTGAACCTCTGATCGCCAATTTCTAGATCCACATATTCCCTATGATATCCTCCGAAAAGTTCCATATAATCAATTGATTTAGCAACCTCAAGCTGCTTTTTTCCTAAAAATCTGCGCACTTCAGCTACGATATAGGAACTTTCCGAGGGGTAGATGCCAGGGTAGGGGCCCAGGGAGTAAAGAGCGTACCCACTTACTTTTGTTGTGCCCAGGAATTCTGACCTGTTTTGCAGGTCGAAACGACGGTTATTGTAAAGACCATCTCTGAGGCTGCCGTACAGTGCCATAATAAGCTCCTCACCCTCCGGCCTCTGGTAAGAACGCTGCCAGCAGACATTTCTATGAAAAACATTTCCATAAAGAGTCCTATCTCTTACTTTACTCTCCCCGTCTTCACAAGTAGTTTCATTTTTTCCTGAGTTATTTTCCATAATATTCCCTTAAATTAATTTATTTTTAAAGAAACTTATCTCGAAAAGCCAAAACCTGCAAATCGCTGAGGCAGGTCAAGATTTGCCAGCAGGAAACGGTCCTCTTTGCTGTAAGCTACCTTTTTGTTACCTGAGAGTTCCAGTATACAGGCACTGCCAGGCTTTACTTCTTTTACTTCCTGCCCACCAACCAGAATCTTCTCCACACGCACAGGTTCGGATTGCAGGCCAACAAAGATATGAAGTACACTTGAGGTTTCAACTGCCCGCGTGAATTTTGAGATCATACATTCAAGGGTATAATCAATACTTACGATTTCTTTGTCGGAGATAATAAATCCTCTTTCTATATCTTTGGCCTGCACGTTTTTAAGACGCATTCCTACTCTGGTGCCTGTGGGTGCACTGTCAATATCCACATCATGACTCTGAATGGATCGGATTTCAATATCCCTGTCCAGCGGGAAAATTTTGGTTTTGTCCTTATCTTTTGAAATCCCCTGTTTGACAACCCCAAGAGCAACACAGCCTTTTCCAGTGACATTAAAGGCGTGATCTATAAACACCCTTGCAGGCAGGTTATTCAATTCAGCCTGTTCAGCTTCTATTTTTTCCGAAATCTCATTAATTCTAGCTTTGAGATCTTCTACACCTTCAAAAGGATCTTTTGCACCTTTATTGGTATTCAGGGAAATACATTCCCAGTCTTGGAGAGAGGTATCCGCAGTCATTAATTTTATTTTCTTTTTCAGCTCGTCGATTGCATACATATGGGTACTATCGGATTTTGTCAGGGCAATTATTCCATGCTTGAAGCCGAGCAGGTCGAGGGCAACAATGCATTCTCCGGTATGAACACTTACAGGATTGTCCCTGTTAAGGCCATCAGGAGGGATGCAGAGGATTGCCATTTCTGAAATATTCAGTGCCGTAACCAGGGGTTTTAAGGCTTTAGGATAGCCGTGGGGGTCCACAAAAACCATTTTCCGGCTCTCTTTATCATTATTATACATGGTTATGTCGGAAGATGTCCCTTTTTTCCCCAGGTTTGCGGCAAGGGAGGTCCTTCCACTCTTTTCGGTCCCTATGATTGCAATGTTTGTCATAATGAATCCTTTTCTTGATCAGTATCTAGTATAAAGATTGATTTCGGGTATAAAATGAGCTCAAAAGTTTAGGTAATTTCAAAAGTTTAGGTAATTTCAAAAGTTTAGGTGATTTTTGAAACCTTCAATTTCTGGCTTTGATTTTTTCAGATTTTTGCTATATTTTTTATCTGCCACAGGATTAATTATACTTCAATATGCCACTGGTATCTGTATACTGCAATATATTTCTTTTCACGACATTCTCAATCACAGCCTGAGTCGGGAATATTTGAACAGTTACTTATTTATTTTTTTATTTAAACAGTTATTTATAACAAAGGAAATATTTATGTATAATATTTACTTTCCTTAATTGTAAACAGCTTCAAAGTAAAGATGTCGATAATTGGGTATGATTAATGATTGTATGTTAAAAACAAAAATATAGTTCATTTAATCGGCAGTGTGCTAATTTTTCTATAAAATTACAAATTTTAAAAAGTTATCTACTCAAAAACTCGATATTAGTAGACCAGTTTTATGTACTGTATACAAAAGCTTGGCTTCGAATTTACAGCAAATTTGGGACACTGCCTTTAATCTTATACTTTGAATAATCACTTTGGTTCATGATTCTAAAAAAGTCATTAAAGCTCTTAGTAATCAAAACTAGGAGATCTTTGATAGTAACAACGGATATATAAAATGAGGTTTGGGAGAGATTATAAACAAAATGAAAAAAGGATAGATGTAAAATATCTCTCAATGAGCTTGCTTCAAAAATTATATTATTTGATTTATCAGGAGCAATTTTGAAACTAGCTCGTTAATAACAAACATTAAGGTTGATCATAGGGACAGGTTACTGATCAAATTTGAAAAAACGAACATAACTCCTATGTTCGGGAAAATCTAGATAGGTTTATTCTTACGGTTTTTAGTAGCTGATCTCTATAACCTCAAATTGCAATTTTGGATTTGCTGGTAAAAAATGAATCGGAAGCTCTATATTATTTGCATTGTTGCTGTACTGGCTTTAGGGATACCTGCTTTACACTCTGTAGCTAAACCTTTCCTAGCAGACAGCAATACTACTGCGACAATCCAAGGGAAAACATATTTACTTGATAACTTTGAACCCTTAAATAATACGGTGGTTGAAATAAATTCCATTCCTCCCCAATCGATAGTAGCAAAAAACAGCACTTATTATTTTACACTGTCTCCCGGAGACTATACTATTACAGCCAAATATTATCAGAATAGCTCCCTTATTTATACGGTAGAAAAGGCTATCAGGATAGAAGACGAAGGAGATTATATATTTGATCTCCTACTTTCCCCAGTCTCCGAGAATCCGGTAACCGGAACCGTCACAGCTAACATGGACAATTCCGATAGGACGAATATCATTGAACAAATCAAGACAAACTCTTCAATTACAAGTTATCTTCTAATAGCCTTTGCGCTTTTTCTTCTTCTTGGCGGAGGCTATAAGCTTTCCACAAAACACAAAAAGACAGAGAAAGACAGGTCTCAGGCGGGAAAGTTCAATACATCTGGACTTTTGGTAAATGTTCTTGATAATAGCATTGGTTTTGGAGTGAAGCCGCCGTTCGGAAACATTGGAGGAGTAGTCTCCGTAACAGAGCCAACAATAGAGCCTGCAGAAAATTCCGATATTGAGACTGCTAATCAAAAACTCCCTCTTTCCACGGATTTGCTTGAAGTTCTGAACGTAATTAGGGGTTACAAAGGCAGGATTACCCAGAAAGATCTGCGTAGCAGGTTAAAGTATTCCGAAGTAAAAGTCAGTCTTATGCTTTCAGAACTGGAAAAGAGAGGACTGATTAAGAAGCTTAAGAACGGGCGTGAGAATATTGTGATTTTAACAGATGAAGAATACTAATCTCATGTGACTTAGAGCCTATCCGAAAAGTCCTGCTGCTCTGAATGTTATGCATGCACACGCTAAATGTAGCATAGCAAGGTAATTCTCAATTTTCTTTTCCCATCTTATAAGCGGTCTTCTGAACCTGTTTAGCCAGGAATGTGTTCTTTCTACAACCCATCTTCTCGCCCTAAAACCTGGTATCTCTCTTCTTATGTTTTCCTCTCCACGGCTTTTGATATGGGCAGTATACCCATATTCTTTAACCAATTCTCTGATATCAGGAAAGTCATATCCTTTATCCATACATATATTCTGAATTCCCTCCTCTGGAGACGGTCTTTCAAAAATAATGGCGTCTAAAGTCTTTTTTACAAGCTTTTTATCGTGACGATTTGCTCCATCAACAGTTATTGAAAGCGGTATACCTTTACCATCTGTTAAAATACTCCTCTTTGTACCTTTTTTGCCACGGTCAGTTGGATTAGCTCCGGTTCCAGCTCCACCTAATGGTGCTTTTGTCATAGCACCATCAATTGCTTGCCACTCCCACTCTAATCCATTTTTAGTATCGTACTCCAGTAGACCAGCTTTCCACATGTTCTCAAATAATCCTGATCTTCGCCATTCCTGAAATCGATCATGGACAGTGCTTGGAGCTCCATAAAACCGTGGCAAAGCTTTCCATTGGCAACCCAGTAAGAAGGATATAAAAAATACCACTCAGTATTCTCGTATCATCTTTTCTGGGTCTTCCAGGCTTCTTTTTGGGTTTAGGGAGAGGTAATAATGGTTTGAGTTTATTCCATAATTCGTCAGAGATCTCGTAGTCATGTCCGTTTTTTCGTGTTGCCACTACTCAAAATTACCATAAAATGTAGTTATTCTACTTTTCGGATAGGCTCTTAATTAGGATTATACGCAGTTGCCTGCAAGGAAGGCAACTTTCTAATTTTTCCATAATTTTTACGCTAGGCGTATTTTCGGCTTTTACATTTTTCAAATTAAACCACTTTTCTTCCCATATGGATTAAAATTCTACGTCAGAGCTCTTTTAAGCAAATCTGATATAACTGCCGAAGTGCAGAACAAAAAGACCGAGAGATAGTAAAAGGTGTTCTGGAGATAATATCAACCAGATAATAGAGGATGGTTAATACTATTGTACTTAATTTTGTACCTCAAGTACGTAAGTCCTATCCAGTAAAATCAACTCTCAAACCCCAGGAAGATTTTGACCATTTATCTATCTGGCTATATATCTTTTTTAACCGCTTTTGTATTGGATATAACATAATTACGTTACACAGCTGGAGCTGCAAACATTCTCAGATTGGGATTACAGTATGTTTGTAAAACCTATAGATGCCTTTCATTTCAATGAGGAAATGGTCAAGTTGACTTCTTACAGAGATACAATACAATCATTGCAAGCATTAAAATATTAAAGTACGTTTCATTTGTATATCTTTTGTCTTTGTACTCTGATCAGAAGCATTACTTACTTATCCAGAAACTTCCCGATAGCCACTTCACTCGGGCCACTTCCTACATTCACAGTAGCTGTAATATTGTTGGTTGCTGCGTCAATTACAGAGACTGCGTCGCTGTTGCAGTTAGCCAGATATAATTTTTTCCCATCAGGGGTAACTGCAACTCCACCACCTACAGGCACCGTGGCTGTAACATTGTTTGTGGATGTGTCAATTACAGAAATGGTATCGCTGTCCTGGTTTGCCACATATACTTTTTTCCCATCAGGAGTAACTACAACTCCCGAAGGACTGTAATTTAAGGGCACCGTGGCTGTAACAGTGTTGCTCGCAGTGTCAATTATAGAGGTAGTGTTGTCTCCGTAGTTTGCTATGTATACCTTTGTTCCATCTGGAGTAACTACAATTCCCTCAGGACCGGCACCTACAGGTACCGTGGCTGTAACAATGTTGCTTGCAGTGTCAATTATAGAGGTAGTGTTGTCTTCGTAGTTTGCTACGTATACCTTTGTTCCAGCCGGGTTGACTGCAATTCCTACAGGGCAAGATCCCACCTTCACTGTGGCTGTAACATTGTTTGTAGCTGTATCAATTACAGAGGTAGTGTCGCTGTCGGAGTTCACCACATATACTTTTTTTCCATCAGGAGTAACTGCAACTCCCCAAGGACCGCTTCCTACGCTTACTGTGGCTGTAACATTGTTGCTTGCGGTGTCAATTACAGAGATAGTACCATCTTCGTAGTTTGCCACATATACCTTTGTTCCATCAGGAGTAATTACAATTCCTTCAGGACCAGCACCTACAGGTATTGTGGCTGTAACCCTGTTCGTTGCTGTGTTAATTACAGAGACCTCATTGCTGCCGTAGTTCGTTATATATGCAAATGGCGATTTGTTTACTTCCCCTGTATTTTCAGTTATCGCAAAGGAGGAAAAGCCAGGCGTTTTAGATTTGAAATATACATAATTATTATCTTCCCCTACTTTTTTGGTGTAGAGAGGCACCCAACTTTTATTGTACCACTGGAGGGTTATCAGAGATTCGTTGACATTATTATCTTTAATCCATGCTTTTTCGACTTTAAACCCAACTAACCCATTTTTAAGGGAAGTAGGAAGTCCTGCTCCTTTACACCCTACCCAGATGTTAATATGCTGATAGATTTTGCCAGTAGGTAATTCTGGAACAAAGACAGATATATCCTTGAGTACTTGTGCAGTTGTTGTTGTTTTTCTAAATGTCCTCATTGGGTCAAATTCGATATCTGTAATGCATGTGGCATTCTCCACAAAATCAAATATGACAGGACACCCACCCATAACATTCCTGATGGCGAGCTCCTTGGCGTAGATATTGGTAGCTGGTTCAATGGCATCAATGCCCATCCAATAGAGATCACTAAGTACATCTAAATCTGAATTGCTATAATCGTAAATGTAACCCCCATCATCAGTGAAATGCTCTTCTGAATCATTGTAGTACTCTTCAGAGTCGTTATAGTCTAACCATTCAGATTCATCGTAATACTCTTCAGAGTCATTGTAGTCTAGCCCTGAACTACTAGAGAGATCGGAACTTCCATCTTCTCTACTTTCTCCAGTACTTGAATTTCCAGCATCGAAATTTCCGCCATCTCCAAGCTGTTCATTTACAGCAGATGCCACAGACATTGTTCCAGGAATTATCAGTGTTATTAGTAGTAAAGAGATTATACGATTGAGAAAATAGGCTTTTATTTTCATCAGTATGCGGCCCCATATCTACGCCAAGAAAATCAGCACATCGCCACCAAAAGCTCCTATTCTTTGTTTTCAAGGCTTTTTATTACTCTTTTAAGCATGTGTATCTTTTTTCGTCGTAGCCAGTGAGATAGCCTAATTTGAAGCCTTTTTTGTAGTTTTCGTCATTGTTGGAGGGAGAAGGAATCTTCTTTAGAACATCTTTGCTGCCGTATTCACTGCAGTCTCTTTTGCCGTCGTTAGAGCCTTTACTGTAGCCATTTTTGTAACCTTGTCCGTATTGATCGCCGTGATCATGGAGTTTATTTCTTTGTTCAAAAGGCGCTGCGTTTACTGAAGCAACTGTTACTGACAATACAAAACAAAGCGTCAGTAGAATAGCCATTGTCTTTGTTGTTCTATCAAATGTTTTATTTGCCACAAACACCAGTACTCCTAATTTGTTAATCAAGTGCAGATGACTTGTTGATCTTAGTACTTTTATTTCTTTAATGCCAGCTAAGTGTTCGTAAATTTTGGATTGGTATAAGCGAGAGGAATATCAGATATGTTGAGAATTATATCAACATTAAAACTACTTCAGCAAAAATTAGAGTATAATAATGATTAGAGTATAATAATGCTGAGATTAATAATGCTGAGATTTCATGTTAAAAACCTTGATCTAAATGGTAGAAGCAATGTGGAAAAATAAGCCATATTAGTTGGAAAAGTTAAAATGAATTAGGAGTTACGCAGTATAACTGAGCTAGTCCGCTCCTTATGTGCGTAATTCCTATCCAATTAGATTTTATATTTTATAGACTATTTTACCATCTGTAGTGAGTCTGGACCCAGTGGCCAGGTACCCATACTTTGGTAATTTGTTTGATCACAATTTTCTCGTGGTGCTTGTACACAACAGTCTTTACAACTTTTTTCTCATAGTGACCTGGAATCCACTTACCTCTGTTGAAGTCATTGTGGTGACGGCCGAAATCTCTGTGGTTGTCGAAGTCATTGTGGTGGTTGTTGAATTTGTTCTCGATAACAACAATCTTCTTGACTTCTTTGTGTTCGACGTAATTACCTTGGTCTGCGCTTGCTGCTGCAGCTGTCACTGATGTCACAAAAATGAGCATCAGTAAAATACCGAGTATCTTTTTCATTTGCATTTTTAATACACTCCAGAATTTTTTCAGATATAATTGTCTTCCAGGCTACTGCCGGTTGACAGAATTTTAAACATATTTTTAGTCTGAAATTAGCTCATTATTCAAATTGTCTTGCTGACTAATCGCAGTTCGACGATTTTAAAATTAACAAGGTTATATATAAAAATACTTATAGCAAAACACGGATTAAAAGTTTTAATTAATGAAATAAGAGTTTTAAAAGGTTTTATTGGTAAAATAGGAATTTTTAATTTTTTAAAATTATTTTTATCTATAAATAACGTATTAAATACTTAAAAAGCACTTTAAACTTCAAATTTTTGAGGATGAATTATTGGAAATTTTAAGCGTAAAACTCTGTCTATTTTTTTACAAATCATGGGTTGTATTCGTTTTTCAAATTTGATCAATCATTCTCCTTTACTATCATCTCTTCTGAGTGTTCTTTATTGGTCATAAACTAAGGAAATTTTTTGCCTGGAGCATAAGCTTATTTTGAAGCAAAAAGAGATTTAAGGAACTTATTTCAGGAAATAAGTTTTTCTAAACTTTTAATTTTACACCTAACTGTAAATGTCTTATTCAACTATCGAAATTCTTGAGGTAGTATATTTAAAAAAGGTAATATCTCCATTCATTTGGAGGCATCAAGGCGCAAGCATAAGGGTCGCTTTACAACCGCTCAAGGCAAAGTTAACTGCACTATCCTGTTGTTGAGCATCAAAAGTAGATTTTCCTATAACTATGCGTTTCACTCGAATAACAGCTTCTCATCTGTAAACCTGTTATACATTAACAATAGGTATTGATAGCCGTCATGAGGTATTTTGTAATGAGCAGATTACAAGACTCAAAATTGCTTCTTTAAATATTGAGTTATGGTAACCAATAGAGCTTCGGATCATTTACTTTGGGAGTGCGGAGGCACAGCGAGAAGTTCCCTTCCTCGGAGGGCATCAGCCCGACAGTTGGGGGATGAAAGCGAAGCCTCGCACAGTAGCAAATATTTTGTTTAAAATTATAACATTTAACCTTTATTAATTCAGAAAATCTATTTATTCTTATAAGCCGTATTTATATACTAATATGCATCTAACGGCAAAAGTTAAGATATATCCAACAGAAGAACAGCAGAAAGTTCTTTGGGGACTTTCGGATAGATGTTGTTCTTTGTATAACTTAGCTTTAGCTGAAAGAAAAGATGTATGGAAATTAGAGCGAAAAAGTATCAAGTATGTAGATCAACAGAACAAACTTTCAGAGTTCAAGAAAAAGAATCCTGAATACAAAATAGTGTATTCCAAAACTCTGCAAGGGGTTCTAAAAAAACTTGATGCAAATTATAAGTCTTTTTTCGGTCTAAGGAAAAATGGAGATGTAACTGCTAGACCTCCAAATTTCCGAAGTAGAAACTTTTTCCAAACTATTGTATATAATCAAAGTGGATTCAAAATCGCTAATGGAAAAATTAGTTTTTCTCATAATGTTAATAATGTTCCTCTTGATTTTGAGATTTCTAAAGTGTTTCCTAATATCAAACAATTGGAAATCTATAATGATGATCCGTATCATGGAAAGGGAGATTTCTATATCTCTGTAACCTATGAGGTAGCTGTTCCTGAATATGTTGATAATAATCAGTATCAAGCTATAGATGCAGGAATAACTAAGATAGTAACCTGCATCAACCTTAAAGGAAAAATCCACGAAATAAAGAGTCCAAGACCGGATAAGTACTGGCAACCAAAAATGGATAAAATCAAATCCCGAAGGGATCGTTGCAAAAAGAAAAGCCGGAAATGGATAAAACTTCATGGAAATTACAGGAAAATGGAAAAGAAAAAATCTAATCAACTGAAAGATTTCCAACATAAGTTATCCAAAAAGATGGTCAACAATACTAAAGCTAATACTATCATTATTGGAAAACTTGCAGTAAAAAAGATGGCTCAATCCAAAAAACTTAAAGGTAAAAGGAAAAGAGCTATGAATAGATCAACTCAGAATCAAGGTTATTTATCTCGCTTCATCGAATTTTTGACCTACAAGGCAGAACTTATAGGTAAAAGAGTAACAAAAATTGATGAAAGCTATACTTCCAAAATGTGTTATGTTTGTGGAAAACTCCATGAAATGCCATTATGGATGCGAAATATGGAATGTGATTGTGGTAATTATATTGATAGAGATCAAAATAGTGCAATCAATATCATGTATAATTTCCTATCACAAAATGCCCTGTGGACAGGCTTTCAGCAATTCGCTGAAAATCTTCGACAAACAGGTTTACCGATGTCGAAAAGGTTCTTAGAATCTTTTCCACAAATGACGTAAATACTCGAAGGAAGCCCCTTCCTCGCAAATCATCAGATTTGCAGGGAGGGGTAGTTCACATGCAGGTTGTGAAGCTCTCCCTGAAAGAAGCTAATAAAATCCCCATAAAAGCCGATAACATATAAACCCTGAAAACTTTGCAGGCAAGACTGAAGAAGGGATAAATGCGATCCTGATCTGGTACGGAAACGTCCAGTACCCTCTTGGCGACTTCTTCAATGTAAAGGTAGAAGGGAGCAATTTCGTAGAAAACGTAAAGCTTGTTCTCGAAAGCGACGTCTCAAGAGTAAAGCGAATTGGGCAGAATATGAGTGCGGGAGAGATAGAGATCAATGGCAATGTGGACATGCACTGCGGTTTTAATATGAGAGGCGGGAAGATCATAATTAATGGCGATGCTGACAGGCGGAGAAATCATACTTAACGGAAATGCCTCTTACTACGTAGGGTCAAGGTTACAGGGGAGAAGCCTGCGGCATGCGCGGAGGGAAGATTACTGTCAATGGCAATGCCAGAGATTACCTCGGGGAGCACATGTGCGGAGGAGAAATCCTCGTAAAAAGCAGTGTAGGGCTCCTTCCTGCAATCTCAAACAATGGCGGGAAGATCAAATTGAGGGCAATGCTACGATGCCTGCAAGTGAAATGAAGAGCGGTACGGTCGTCATTAAAGGTGTAGTATCCGATCTCCTGCCATCCTATAAAGAAGAAGGAACGGAAGAGGTTGAAGGAGACATCTACCGAAAATTCGTTGGTGATGTTAACGTCGTCGGAAAAGGAACATTGCTGATAAATAAAAGTGATATCTCTGAAAAATAACTAGTTAAATCTTTGAAAGAAATCAAATCAACGGATAAGATTATAAATGGAACTAATTCCCAAGAGTTCCTTATATTATCCATTTTAGTATCTGCTTTAAAAATTGACATTTAATGTTGATCCTGTAACACTCTATTAACCTTTTTTGATCAGTTTCAGATTCAATAGACGTTATTAGCCGTGATTCTTTATACATGCCAAGCGAGAGAGGATGATAAAGAGTTATGAAACAGACTTAACAATAAATTTGAAATGAGATAGAAAAGGCATTAAAATGAAAAAATAAGGGAAAAAAGAGCTCTGAGCCCTTTCTTTGAAATATATTAGTACCCCGTTGCTTCTGCCAGTCGCTTGACCAGAGAATCATCAGCAGTATTTCCGTAAACTACTATTACATAGTTTCCATTGTTCCAGATATAAGAATACCTGGGAATGGTTTTTCCTCCATATGTGATATAGTTGGTGATTTTCACAGCAGAGTGGCCGTTAAAAGATTCATCCATAAAGCGGGAGGCGTTATTATTTAATGGCGGGAAGGAAGACTTGTATGTGGTGATAAAGTTGTTTGTAGCTTCCTTATCCTCAAGCTTGATCACATCTATATAATAATCAGTTTTGTTGGAGTCGTTATAGCACCCTTCGGAGCCTTCAAGGATTCCAGAGACACTTTCAGCCTTGTAATTACTTTTTATTTCATTTGTTGCAAGTGGAAGAGTTACATCGTAACTAAAGTTTGCAGGAACGTTAATTTCAGATAGATTTAAATCAGAAATTGCATTTGCTCCCGATGTTTCTGAATCTGTTCCGTTAACTGCGGGCTTATTATCACCCACGCAGCCTGAAAACGCTATTATTAAAACCGCAAGTGCAGATATTAAAACTACCATTTTTTTCATAAAACTTCACCTTGATCTGAATATTCTGGAAAACTATCAAGTTAAAAGAACCAGAACCTCAAAGTTGAAAATCGTTTGGAATAAGAAATACATAAATAAAAAACTATCTGCAAAATACGTAAAAAAGAATGAAAAAAGAAGGGATGAAAACCCTTCTCAATCAGAAAATTTACTTGTTCCTCCTGACGAAGTAGACAACTGCAAGGAGTCCAATAATTCCAGGTAGAGTTGTAAAGCCTGGTGTACCCTTCTTAGTTGCTGTTGTATTATTTGCAGCAGGA
>Ga0183099_1001096_pt1 | contig 16515 bp, 13 predicted proteins | sample Biomet1_FD_127788 | JGI IMG/M metagenome (GOLD analysis project Ga0183099, IMG submission 127788) | Microbial communities from bioreactor (seeded with anoxic lake sediment) at LBNL, California, USA - Biofuel metagenome 1 | ecosystem: Engineered > Bioreactor > Anaerobic > Unclassified ... | reverse complement strand
GCCCAGTTAAAGCAGATGGGGATCGCAACGTCAGACAGTGATCAAGTTCGTCGTCAGAAAATCGAAAAAGGCATCGAACGTCTGTTGGGAATGCAATTGAGTAACGGCGGGTTCTCGCTGTGGGATAACAAAGGCCCAGAAGAGTATTGGCTGACAGTTTACGTTACCGATTTCTTGCTGCGAGCGCGCGATCAAGGCTTTGCGATACCGTCTGCAGCACTTGAAAATGCACAACAGAGACTACTTCGCTATCTGCAAGATCGTAATGCCGTGCAACCTTACTACTCATCGGCATTGAATGCAGAACGCTTTGCCATTCAATCTTATGCAGGCTTGGTGTTGGCCGGGCAAAAACAAGCGCCACTGGGTGCATTGCGTCAACTTTACCAGCGCCGAAATGATGCGGTTTCAGGATTGCCGCTGATCCAGTTAGCGATTGCTTTACAAATAATGGGCGACCAGCGTCGGGTTGATGCACTGCTGCTACAAGGCTTGAATTACAAATATGATCGTCATGGTTACTATTGGTATGCCGATTATGGTACTGAACTTCGTGATCGAGCGTTAATTCTGTCACTGTTGCTGGAAAATCAACAATTGCCGGAGCAACAACCCGATTTGCAGATGCAATTAAGCGATTTAATGCAAAGTCAGGGCTATCTGTCGACGCAAGAGCGTAATGCACTCTTTATGGCGGCGCGCCACTCTATGGCACAGCCAGAAGCTGATTGGAAGGCATCGATATCACAAGCACAGCAATCGATGGCTGAATTGAGTAACAAGGCCCAACAGACTTACAACCTTAATGATGAAAGTATACTCAAAGGGTTTACGGTTGCTTCAACGACAGAGAATCCACTCTATCTGCGCGCCGATGTCACGGGTTATCCGCAAACCAAACCAAAACCAGTGGAAAATGGTATCCACATTACCCGCGAAATCTTTGATCTACAGGGTAAAACACCTGATTTAAATCAACTGAAACGTGGTGATCTGCTGGTGGTACATCTGAGTGTTTGGGCTGATCAGCGAGTGCCTGATGCATTGGTGGTTGATTTGTTGCCTGCAGGTCTTGAGTTGGAAAACCAAAACTTGGAAAACAGCAATATGGCATTGACCGAGTTAACGCAGTTCAAAGCGTTATTGGAAAAAGCACAGCAAACATCGATTAAGCATCAGGAATATCGTGATGATCGCTATGTTGCTGCCATTGAGCTGGATGGCTACAGCCGGCGGGATATTGTTTATATTGCGCGTGCGGTTTCTCCAGGTCGCTTCCATATGCCAATGCCAATGGTGGAATCTATGTATCAGCCAGCAGTTAATGCGCGTGGTGATTCACCTGAATGGGTGGAAGTGCATTGATGATTAGTCGTTATATCCAGGGCCGCCGTTGGGCGGCCTTTTTTCGTCGTGTATTTTTAATTTTGTTACTGATTATTGGAATGGCATGGTTGGCAGATAAAATCTGGCCGCTGCCAACCACACAAGGGAAGCTCGCCCGAATTGTCTTAGCAGAAGATGGCACACCGCTTTGGCGCTTTCCCGATGAGCAAGGCATCTGGCGTTACCCGATTAAACTGAACGAGGTATCGCCGCTTTATTTGCAGGCATTACTTGGTTACGAAGATCGCTGGTTTTATCATCATATGGGGCTTAATCCATTTTCTATTGTTCGGGCTGCATGGCAAAACCTCACCAATCAGCGGATCATCTCTGGCGGCAGCACGATTACCATGCAAGTGGCCCGCCTGATTGAACCCCATGAGCGTACATTTAGTGGCAAACTGATAGAAGCATGGCGCACCTTGCAGCTGGAATGGCATTACAGCAAAGATGACATATTGCAGATTTATCTTAACCGAGCCCCGTTTGGTGGCACTCAAGAAGGCATTGCTGCGGCAAGCTGGAGCTATCTCGGTAAACCACCTGCTGAATTGACACATGCCGAAGCGGCATTACTCGCAGTATTACCACAATCACCCAGCCGACTGCGCCCAGATCGCTATCCTGAGCGCGCACAAAAAGCTCGGGATAAAATATTAAACCGCTTACTAAAATTTGGTATTTGGTCAACACAAGATATAACAGAAGCGAAAGAAGAAATGCTTTGGCTTCCTCCACGGCAAGTGCCACAGCTGGCACCGTTATTCGCCCAGCGGATGAAAAATGAGAGTAATGAGCAGCTGATCCACACCACCATTGATGCGAGTTTACAGTCACGGCTGGAAGAAACCGTAAAAGGGTGGCGTCATCAATTACCAGAACGTACCTCCATCGCGATTTTAGTTGCCGATAGCAAAACCATGGCGGTGCGAGCCTATCTGGGGTCTACAGGCCTTGAAGACACCGATCGGCATGGATTTGTCGATATGGTGTCTGCTATCCGCTCTCCCGGTTCAACATTAAAACCATTTTTATATGCCATGGCGATGGATGATGGCCTTATTCATTCTGAGTCACTATTGCAAGACATTCCCCGTCAGACAGAGCAATACCAACCCGGTAATTTCTCGCAAGGTTTTTCTGGCCCGGTAGCGGCCAGTGAAGCATTACATCGTTCCCTCAATTTACCCGCCGTGCAATTACTGGAAGCCTATGGACCAAAGCGGTTTGTGGCCCAGTTGCGTAATGGCGGTATGACACTACAGTTTCCAGAATTTGCACAACCGAATCTATCGTTGATTTTGGGTGGTGTCGGAACATCACTTGAATCTTTAGTACAAAGTTACAGTATCTTTGCGCGATCAGGGAAAATGGCTCAGCTACGTTTTCGGCCAGATACACCATTGCAGGAGCGTATGGTTATTTCTCCGTCTGCGGCGTGGATCACCCGCTTAATTCTCACTGGTGAATGGCGACCGGGGATCACGCCTGAATGGAATAAGCACTGGCCATTAGCCTATAAAACCGGCACTAGCTATGGTTTTCGTGATGCGTGGGCTGTGGGCGTTAATGATCGTCATTTGATCGGCGTTTGGATAGGTCGCCCCGATGGCACTCCTGTCGCCGGGCAATTTGGAACCGCAGTAGCCGTACCATTATTACAGGCGGTTGATAGTTTATTGCAAACACCGGATGGGACAAAAGCGAATACCCCGCTAGCCATGTCAAAACCAGTTAATGTATCTACAGCGGTTATATGCTGGCCTTCAGGGCAAACTTTACCGTTAGCAGATAAAAACTGCCGTCAGCAGCGTAAAGCATGGATCATCGATAAAGCCACTCCGCCTACCTTGCGCTCTTCTGAACAAACCATGAGTGAGATGCAACAGCTTACTGTATGGTTGAACAGTAAAGGGCAACGCGTTCGTCCTGAATGTGCACATACAACGCAACAAGAATTACACTTATGGCCTGCGATCTTAGAACCATGGCTACCTGTTCAGGAATGGCGAGAAAACAGACTGCCGCCTATATCTATCGATTGCCCAATTGCTGAAGCTCAGATGCAAAATCAAATTCTGATCAGCGGAATCAAAAACGGAGCTGCGATCCGCAAATCAATAGATAAACCACTTGTCGTTACAGTGAAAGCATCGGGAGGGCGGGGCATTCACTACTGGTTTAGAGATCAAAACTTGGCTGGAACAACCAGAAATAATCAAGCGCTCAGAATACAATTTAACAGTGTTGGCTCACATCATATTAGCGTTATTGATGATAATGGATTGTTTAATAAAATATCTTTTTCTGTAGAGTGATGAGTATATTAATGTAATGACGATGCATGGTTGTTCACTATTTAAGCTTTAATAAAGGGGGATATCCAGAAACAAGTAGTCAATGCCAGCCCCCCTGTTTACAATGACAGAATAGTAATAAATACCCATTACAAAAAAATTACAGCACACGAATAAAACTGCACATAGGTAAACCTGAGTATGACCATTTTAGTAACTGGTGGGGCTGGCTATATTGGCAGTCACACAGCAGTCGAATTATTACAGTCAGGTTATGATATTGTAATAGTAGATAATTTCTGTAACTCTCATCCAGAAGTTCTCAATCGTATACAATCTTTGACGGGGAAAACTCCCGCGTTTTATGAAGCAGATGTTCTTGATGTTGCGGCACTAGATCGTATATTTCAACGTCACGAGATCAAATCGGTTATTCATTTCGCGGGTTTGAAGGCGGTTGGTGAATCAACGCGCTTACCGCTCAAATACTACCAGAACAACATTGCCGCCACATTGACACTGTGTGAGGTAATGCAGCAGCATGATGTGTTTGATCTGGTATTCAGTTCCTCTGCTACTGTCTATGGCGATCCACATGCGGTACCGATTAACGAAAGCTTTCCTTTATCAGCGACGAATCCGTATGGTCGCTCCAAATTAATGGTTGAAGAGATCCTGCGTGACGTAGCAAAAGCCGATCCGCGTTGGGGCATTGTATTATTGCGTTACTTCAATCCAGTTGGTGCACATCCGTCAGGCACGATGGGGGAGGATCCTAACGGCATTCCGAATAATCTGCTGCCATTCATCAGCCAGGTTGCCATTGGCCGTTTACCACAACTCGCCGTATTCGGTAACGACTACTCAACACCAGACGGTACAGGTGTGCGCGATTACATCCATGTGGTCGATCTGGCGATTGGCCATATCAAGGCGATTGAACGCATCAAACGAGAACGCGGCGTGCTGACTTATAACCTCGGTACAGGCCAGGGTTACTCAGTGCTGGAAATGATCCAAGCATTTGAAAAAGCTTCAGGCAAACAGATCTCTTATCAAATAATGGATCGTCGCCCTGGTGATATTGCCGAATGCTGGGCTGACCCTGCTTATGCAGCCAATGATTTAGGTTGGAAAGCTGAACGCGGCCTGCAAGATATGATGCAGGACGCTTGGCGCTGGCAATCACAAAATCCTAATGGATATAAAGAGTAATCATTGCGATATAAATCAGAAAGGCTACCCGTTTGTTGAGTAGCCTTTCCCACAATTTAAATACCTATCCGCACTGTGGCAGTGGTAAGCCAGGGGCGGTAGCGTAGAAAAAATTCAGTATAAACCCCCTTTCATTAATACGAATTATTATCACCCACAGTTAATTTGAGTGAATTATGAATAACAAAGAGTTCCCGCAACAAGCCAACATGCCTTATCCATATCCAATGCCTTATCAGGACAATGATGAAATTGATCTGGTGGAGCTGTTCCGTACTCTGTGGAAACAAAAGGCAAAAATAGCACTGATCACTGCGGTAACGACGTTGGCTGCCGGGATTTATGCTTTTACAGCGGAAGAGGTGTGGACATCGAAAGCGGTTATTACCGCACCGAAAGCCTCCGATATGGGGGAATTCTATCTGCTGGCTCAGAATTTGGAACGTAATGCGCCTATGATTACGACGGCTGACGGTATACAGACTAAAACGGAAGATGCTAAGCAACTGCAATTTGCGACTTTACAAAAAAATGTATTTAAAGAGTTTAAAGATGCTTTAAATTCTCAAGATGAAAGAAGAAAATTTGTTATTAATTCTGAGTTTTATAAAGAGAAAACCAAGGATAAATCCACACAAGAGCAGAAGTTTATATTAAAAGAAATTACAGAAAAAAATATTCAGTACATATCAGCTAATGATGAAAAAAAGACATTTGATACCATATCCCTGTCTGCCGATACATCAAAAAAATCGCAGATATTATTGCAAAAGTATATTTCATCAGTGAATGAAATGATTGTGAAGAATAATGAGCATGAGTTTGTTTTGTTGTTAAATAAATTCCGCCAAGATCTTGATGCAGAAGCTAAAGCATTAAAAGCCAGTGCAGAGGATATGCTAAAATTGGAGATAAAGAATGTATCTGATGCGCTGACTCAGGCGAAAGACATGAATCTGATTGAAACATCAGCCAATTTGCCAACAGAAATAAGCGATTCAACTATGTATTTGCTTGGTAGTAAATCGCTATCTGCGAAACTAGCCTCATTAAAAGCATCAGAACCTACACTGGCAAAGCGTTATTTTGATGTTCAGCACCAGTTAAAAACATTGAATGAAATCAAGATTAGCTCAGTAAAAGGACAAGTATTTGGTTTTTTAGATATGCCGGATGAACCAGTAACTAAAGATAAACCGAAGCGTGCTCTAATTCTGGTCTTGGGTGCAATGCTGGGAATTATAGTAGGTATTATAGGTGTGTTGATTGCTAGTGCATTACGTAAGTCAAACATTGAGTAATGTTTGACTGAAATATTTGTTATGTATATCAAAGTTCCAGAAGGTAAATTTGAATGTTAGGTATTTTCAAACTCTTCACTCAAAAATATAGTTGTCAAACAGTGCAACATTACATTAGAGATTAGAATTTTTGAATCTTGGATGGTTATATAAATTTGTGCACTATGATTATAGTTAAGCATCAAAAAGAAAGTTGGTTCTTCTTTCCTAGATGTAGAAGTATTTTTCGAGGAGTAACATTGTGCAAATTAAATTAATTCCCTTGCAAACGCATGGAGATGACCGAGGTTCCTTGGTTGCGTTGGAAGAAAAACATAATATCCCATTTGAAATTAAACGAATTTATTACATGTTCAAGACCAAAGAGGGCGTTCGTCGAGGTCTTCATGCTCACCACAAATTAAAGCAACTCGCAATTGCAGTTAGAGGCTCTTGTCGTTTTGTCTTGGATGATGGAAAAGAAAGAGTGGAGATTTTGCTGGATAATCCAGCACAGGGTCTATTAATTGAATCATTTATGTGGCGGGAGATGTACGATTTTTCTGATGACTGTGTATTGATGGTACTAGCTGATCAACTTTACGATGAAGCTGATTATGTTCGTGACTACAATGAATTTTTGAATTTGGCTAAGGTTTGAAGAATAATGTTTGTTCATCCTTTAAGTGATATTCAGTCTACAAATATAGGCGAAGGCACTAGAGTCTGGCAATTTGTTGTAATCTTAAAAAATGCTGTTATAGGTAAAAACTGTAATATCTGTGCACATACTCTCATTGAGAATGATGTAATCATTGGTAATGATGTGACCGTTAAATCTGGAGTTTATTTATGGGATGGTATCACTCTGGAAGATAAGGTTTTTGTAGGTCCATGCGTTGCATTTACTAATGATAAATTTCCCCGTTCAAAAATTTATCCCGAAAAATTTCCTAGCACTCTGATTCGTCATGGCGCATCTCTGGGTGCTAATTCGACCATTCTTCCTGGCGTTACTGTCGGGCGTTTTGCCATGATTGGTGCCGGTTCTGTTGTAACTAAAGATGTTCCAGATTATGCCGTTGTTGCAGGTAATCCGGCTAAAATTGTTCGTTATATAGAGATACAAAATGATTAATTTCCTCGATTTAAAAGCTGTGAATGCGCATTATCAACGCGAATTGAAAGAAGCTTGTGCCCGAGTCATTGATTCCGGTTGGTATATCATGGGTGATGAGCTGGCTCAGTTTGAGAATGAGTTTGCTACCTATTGCGGTACCCGATATGCCATTGGTGTGGCCAATGGATTAGATGCTTTGATTCTTGTATTGAGATCTTGGAAAGAATTGGGCAGGTTGCAGGCAGGGGATGAAGTCATTGTACAAGCTAATACCTATATTGCTTCTGTTCTGGCAATTACCGAAAATGATCTAGTCCCGGTATTAGTTGAGCCAAACCCGGCTAGCTATAACTTGGATCCTGCTCAGGTGCGTGCAGCTATTACTCCCAAGACCAAAGCGATTCTGCCAGTCCACCTTTATGGGCAGTTGTCGCCCATGCCGGAAATACTTGAGATTGCTCAAGAATATAACTTACTGGTTTTGGAGGATTGTGCACAAGCGCATGGCGCCGAGATGGATGGTCGCCGGGCTGGTAATTGGGGGGATGCAGCCGGCTTTAGTTTTTACCCAGGTAAAAACCTTGGTGCACTAGGTGATGGTGGTGCAGTGACTACCAATGATGATGAGCTGGCACAAACCATTAAGGCGCTGCGCAATTATGGCTCTCACAAGAAATATGAAAATCTCTATCAAGGTGTCAATAGTCGTTTAGACGAGATTCAGGCTGCTATGCTGCGGGTCAAGCTGTCACATTTGCCTGCCGAAACAAAAAGACGTCAACATGTAGCACAGCTCTACTGTACCGAGATCTGCAACCCTGCGATCCAACTGCCACAATTACTGAAATCCGGCAGCCATGTCTGGCATTTGTTTGTGGTGAAATGTACTGAACGTCAGAAGTTGCAGCAACACCTAGCTGTAGCTGGCATCCAAACCTTGATTCATTATCCAATTCCTCCGCATAAACAGCAGGCTTATGCACAGTGGAATGAGCTAAGTTTACCCATGACTGAACGCATCCATCAACAAGTGCTTTCGCTGCCAATGGGGCCAACCATGACGGATGAAGAAGTTCTTCAAGTGATTACGGCTGTAAATGGATTTACTGCATGAAGCGGTTGTTAACTGTAACGGCGTTCACAGCGATGTTGGCTCTATTTAGGATGGCTGCCGGATTTGTGATCGCTAAAGTAGTCGCTGTATATACCGGTCCGACAGGCATGGCTATGTTGGGCCAGGTACAAAGTATGGTGGTTAGTCTCAATGGCTTAGTCAGCGCTCCTGCTGGCAGCGGAATAGTCCGATTTACGGCGGAACACAGTGAAAAAGGCTTTATAGCTTGTGCTCCTTGGTGGAGAGCTAGCCTGCGTTGGATTTTTATTCTGCTGGCTGTTGTTGTTCCATTGGGTTTTATTTTGTCGAAGCCACTAGCTAAGTGGCTCTTCGGTAATCCAGATTTGTCATGGTTGGTTACAGTTTGCGTCTGTGTGCTTCCATTTAGCGCTATAGGCAGTTTAGTTAACTCGGTGATCAATGGCCAGCAGCAGTATAGACGCTATGTCTTTATGGGCATGATTTCTGTATTGATTTCCAGTTCTATCATGGTGATATTGATCATGAGAGCTAACCTCTCTGGTGCTCTACTGGCAGCATCAATACAAAATGGGCTTATAGGCGTGGTCATGGTGTTAGCATCGCTGCGTCAACCTTGGTTTAAACTGCAGTATTGGTGGGGGAAAACGGAGTCGGTACAGCGTAAAGCGATTGGCGGCTATATGCTTATGGCTTTGACGAGCGCATTGACTGTACCTGTTTCACTTATGCTGATAAGGAATATTTTGGTAGCCAACTTGGGATGGGAACAAACTGGGCAGTGGCAAGCTGTCTGGAAAATATCAGAAGCCTATCTGGCCGTCATCACTATTGCATTGAGTACTTACTATTTACCAAGACTTTCTAAGCTGAACGATGTCGAATCGATTCGGGTTGAAATAAATAACACTGCAAAAGTAGTTGTACCGTTACTCATTTGTATGTCTTCGGCTGTATTTTTTTTTCGAGATAACATTATTTCCATTCTTTTTACGAGTGATTTTTATGAGGCAAGAAATTTATTTTTGGTTCAGTTGTGTGGTGATGTGGTAAAAATGACGAGTTGGCTTTACGCATTTCCTATGCTATCTCGTGGAGCAACAAAATGGTTTATTTCGACTGAACTAGCATTTTCTCTTAGTTTTGTTATTTTATCTGTTATTTTTGTCAATCTATTTCATACTATAGGTGTTTGTATTGCTTACCTTGTCAACTATATATTTTATCTAGTGTTTGTTTTTTTGAATATAAAAAATTTTTCAAGATGAAATTTGGTTTTTGTTGCGTGTTTATGTGGCTATTGTTTAATTAATTACAATTCATGTAGTTTTTAAGATTAATTCATTTTAATGAATAAGCTAAACATCATAACGCAAATTTAATTATTTTAGAAAAATAAAACGCCTAATTTTGTGCTCTTATTGTTATATGTTTTTCAGCTTTATTTTTCTGAATAATTACTTAGTCTTAGCAAATTGGTTTTTTAAATCATCAAAATATAATTAATCACTAAATCGGTAGAGTTACAATGAAATTTGATTCCATATCTATAATAACACTGACCTATCGAAACTGGCATATGCTTGAAACGGCAATAAAATCAGTTTTTGAGCAGGATTATCATGATGTTACCCAGATTCAATATTTAATTGTTGATGATGGAACTTTGGATTTTGATATTGAGTTCGTTTCTAGATTAGTCAAAAAGTATGACTCATTGAGCGGTTTTGAAAAATCAATAAATGTCAAAATTATAAAAAACAGCTCAAATGTAGGTACTGTTGCTTCATTTAATAATGCCATAAAGAAATCAACTGGTGATATAATAATTCCGTTAAGTGCAGATGATTGTTTTTATGATCAAAAGACTATAAGTTGCATAGTCAATAGCTTTAAAAAGTCTGGGGCTAAGATTATAACAGGTCAGAGGGCTGTTTTTTGTAGTGAAATGATTATTCAGCAAAAAATCCTTCCTTCCAAAAGGTATGCCAGATTATTTGATGATGGTAAAGAAATCGATCTATTAAACTATGTCGTCAGAAATGGAAATATTATATCTGGAGCTTCAACATACTATCATCGGGAAGTTTTTTATGAGTATGGGTTGTTTGATACAAAATATAAACTATTAGAAGATTATCCATTCTATTGTAAGTTGCTTGCGGATGGCTGTAATATTTCATTTCTTCCTTATCCAACAATTAAATATCGTGGTGGTGGTGTATCATCAGAGGGGAATCAGAATCCGTTATTGCTTAGAGATTTTGAGATGTTAAATATCCATTTATTATCAGAGCCTAATATTTCCAAGTATAGTAAACGAAAACTGTATTATAGAGTCATGTTAACGGAAAGGGAAAAACATCATCCATTGAATATTTTTATATATTTTGACTTAATTGCACTTGATTTGTTATTAAAAATACTTAGGCATATTAGGAAGTAATGAAAGTGCAGGGCGAAAGCATGAAAGCCCTTACTGCGTAAGGCTTTGCGAACAGGTCATTTTTTGAAATCTAACTGTATTTTTAAATAACTGTTCCGAAATGTAGATCATTTGGATAGGAGTAACTCGGTTTTAGTTATGCGATCATATCGTCGCCAAACTAAACAACCGCCCAAAACCAGGGCAAGATCATGAAAAAGACTTATATGACAACAGATTAAGACCAGTCGCTATATGAAATCTCTTCCCATTTATTTATGTCTGTGATCTTATTGTTTTCTTTATCTGAGAAAAAAACACATGAATGCAGGCAGGGCAAAAGCATGAAAGCCCGTATGGCATAAGGCTTTGAGAGAGGACTGAATTTTGAAATTCTGAGTCTATTTCTACTGTATTTTTCTGCATTTTAAAACTATTTTTTCGATCGATTTGACGATCTGCTCCACCTGTGATCTTATCCTTTCTTTTACAGGGTAAATCACGATGAACGGACTCAGCCTCTTGGACCATATTTCTATTCTTCATGACTTTCGACAATCTTGGAAAATCAGTTACCGCCTCTCTGATATTTTATTCCTGACGATTGTCGCTGTCATTGGCGGGGCTGAAGGCTGGGAGGAGATCGAGGACTTCGGTGAAGACCATCTGGATTGGTTACGTTTATACGGTGATTTTGAATCAGGCATCCCATCACATCATACTATTGCGCGTGTTATGAGTACCATTTCTGGCAAACAGCTTCAAAAAGTGTTCATTCAATGGATGCAGGATTGCCACACGTTAACGGACGGTGCCGTGGTCGCCATTGATGGTAAATCGCTTCGCGGTACTTATGATAAGACGAAGCGCGATACGGCTATCCATATGGTCAGTGCATTCTGCGCGGGTAATCAGGTCGTGTTAGGTCAATTAAAAACGTCTGAAAAGAGTAATGAGATCACGGCTATTCCAGAACTACTGCAATTGCTTGAATTAAAAGGTTGTTTAGTCACTTTAGATGCCATGGGCTGTCAGCATAAAATTGCACAGGCTATCCTGAAAAAGAAAGCCGATTATCTTTTAGCCGTCAAAGGTAATCAGGGTAAATTGGCTGATGCATTCGATAATTGGTATTCCCCCACGATGTGGTTGGGCGAAAGCTATGATTCTTACAGTACTCAGGAAAAAGGTCATGGTCGTCTAGAAACCCGTCTCTGTATTGCCAGTGACGATTTATCGCCACTGGACGATTTAGCATATGACTGGCCAGAACTAAAAACCATCGGGATAGTCGCGACAATTCGGCAGGAAAACGGTCAGCTGGCTGATCTTGAACACATGGTACTTCGGTATTACATCAGCTCAGCCAAACTCACAGCACAAGAATTACTCGAAGCTACCAGAGCACATTGGTCCATAGAGAATCAACTTCACTGGCGACTTGATGTGGGGATGCGGGAAGATGAATGCGCAATCATTCGAGGTGCAGCCGCTGAGAATTTAGCGGTTTGTCGTCATATTGCAATGAATTTATTAACGGCCGAAAAAAGTTTTAAAGCAGGCATTAAACGTAAACAAAAGCGCGCGGGTCGAAACAATGAGTACCTTTCGCAAATCCTTGCTGGCTGCGGCTCTTCATGATTTCGCCCTGAGATAAGAGTTTTAAAGCGGGGATAAAACGGAAGCAAAAATGGGCCGGAAGGAATAATGAGCTCTCTCGTAAAACCTTATAGGCTGTGGAGTTTCATTATTTTACTCTGCCACAGCATACTTATATTATTATAGTGGTTATTTGAAATGAAAAGAGTTTTTATAAACCCATTTTTTATATATGTAATATCATTTTTTTTTGTTCTGATATTGTATCAATTGAATTGGTCAAAGCTTTATCCTGAGCTATCTCTAAATCTATATTTTTTTATTATTCCTTCAATTTTTATATCATTTATGTTGGGTTTTGTATATTTTTTCCTTTTTCAAAAAAAAGGAGAGGGACAACAGTTTGTTTCAATTAAAAAATGGTCAAGTAGGAAAATAATAAATAGTTCTATATTGGTATTTGTTCTGTATGGGTTGGAGTTTTTTTATGCGGGAAATATCCCTTTTATCGCAATGGTATTAGGAAATAGTCAACCAGGAGATTATCTTGAATTTGGTATACCCACTATTCATGTTATTATAGTGGCTCTATCTCACTTAATGTTGTCAGTGCATTTGAATCGAATGTATGAAGAAAAGAACAGTATGCATTTAATTTTCGTCCTTTCTGTTCTTGTTTGTGATATGTTAACTTTAAGCCGTGGTCTTTTTATATTTTCCATAATGATATGGGGGTTTATAAAGCTTCACTATATTAAAATAATTAAATTTCGGCATTTAATTATTTTTTGTTGTTTTTTTGTTGCCTTTTCGTATCTTTTCGGTTTTGTTGGGCAATATAGATCAGCATATGGCGATCCTGATTATGCAGAACAAATATTAGGCGCAAGTGAGGAGTTTAAAAAATCAGAAACTCCGACTCCATATCTTTGGTTGTATATATATACCACATCCCCTTTGGCTAATTTGCAACATGCAATTAATAGAAATCATGAGCAATTGGATGATTTTTCTGATTTTTTTGTTAGATGTTTAACACATCAAATAATTAGTAAAAGAATCATGAATCTTGATGATGAGCATTTCCCATTAATAGCGCCGAACTTAACTGTGGGGACGGTTTATTATTATTCATATAATTATCTTGGGTATTTTGGTTTAATTTTTACATATTTATATTTGGTTTTTATGCTGTTTCTTATTCCTTTAGTCTCCAAAGGAACAGTATATTTTGTTCCGATTTCCAGTATGCTAAATGCTTTAGTGTTTTTAAGTGTTTTTGATAATATGTTTATAACTGGATTTAGCTTGGCTCTTTTTTTGTCTTTTTTTATTCTGATATCAAGACGTTTTTTACGGTTTTTTAAAGAGAGTTTTCAAGGATATTGATGTGGATAATATTTACGCTGTCATTGTGACATATCAACCTGATGTTAATTCATTAATTAATGCAATAAAAAAAATCAATGAGCAATGTTCAGGTGTTATTGTTGTTGATAATGGAAGTAGTAATCTTGATTTTCTATTAAATGAAATTAAGCTGAAAGATCTTAATGTTGATATTTTAAGCTTAAATAAAAATTTAGGGATCGCTACTGCTCAAAATCGAGGTATAGAAAAGGCGGTAAAATGTGGAGCTAACTATATAATATTTTTTGATCAAGATAGTGATACTCCTTTTGGTTTTGTTGGTTCTTTGGTTGCTGAATATAAAAGATTATCATTAATAAATAATGACGTTGCTGCTGTAGGACCAATTTTTAAAGACCCTCGTTTTGGGTTTTATTATCCACTTATAAAGTTAAATAAATTTGGAGTAAGAAAAAGAATAGTTCCATCTGAAGAGGATGACAATATCGAATTGTCATTTATCATATCATCAGGAATGCTTACATCTGTATCTATGATAGAAAATATAGGAATGATGAAAGATGAATTTTTTATAGATTATGTAGATACGGAATGGTGTCTTAGAGCTGTTGCGAAAGGGTATAAATTCTATGCCATTCCAAAAGCTTGCATGAATCATGCTATAGGTGATGATAATATAAAATTTTTATGTTGGAAATTGCCGGTTCATTCACCATTTAGACGCTACTATAGAATGCGGAATATGTTTTATCTCTTTAAGTTACCGTATGTGCCATTGTTGCTAAAATTAAGAGAGTTTATTACTAATAACATTCATCAGCTAATAATTATTATTGAAGGTGATAATAAAAAGGCATATTTTAAATCTTGGTTTAGAGCTTTGGTTGATGGTGTAAAAATTATGTTTGGATCTAAATTATGAAATTTTCAGTTGTAATTCCAACATATAATGGTGGTAGTGTATGGAAGAAATGTGCTGATTCTATTTCCTCTCAATCGATTAAGCCTGAAGCTGTTTATGTAATTGATTCATCATCTTCTGATAAAACTGTTGATACTGCTATATCACGAGGTTTTAAAGTTAAAGTTATATCTTCAGATGATTTTAATCATGGTGGGACGCGTAATTCTGCAGCAAACGATTTATACGATACTGAGGTTTTGGTGTTTTTAACGCAAGATGCCATTCTTAGTTCGGTTTTTTCTCTAAGTAAAATAATTGCCTATTTTGAAGAAGATGAAAAAGTTGTTGCTGTATGTGGAAGACAATTACCGCATGATGATGCCAATCCTTTAGCTATACATGCTAGGTTGTTTAACTATCCTGAAGAATCTTGCGTGAAATCTGCCAGTGATATTCCGATGCTAGGTATAAAAACAGCATTCATGTCCAATTCATTTGCTGCATATCGTTCTAAAGTGTTCTTTGAATTAGGTGGTTTTCCCGAAAATACAATTTTAGCAGAAGATATGTATCTGACTGCTAAAATGATTAGAGCTGGATATAAGGTGGTTTATTGCGCTGAAGCTGCAGTTAAACATTCTCATAATTATACACCATGGCAGGAATTCCAGCGTTACTTCGATATTGGTGTATTTCATGCGTGTGAGCCATGGATTCGTGAACAGTTTGGTGGTGCTGGAGGAGAAGGAATACGTTTTCTTCGCTCGGAATTAACCTTTTTGTGGAAAAAAGCGCCGTTATGGATACCCCGGTCACTTATCACAAGTGCATGTAAGCTTTTTGGCTATAAACTGGGGCAGCAATATCGTAAACTTCCTTGGTCTTGGTGTAGTAGTTTCAGTATGTATAAGTCTTATTGGTTACAGAATAAGATATAAACATTAATTAATGTGGCGATTATAAAACTGATTTTTCTGGATGGTCAACATGTCAGATAATATAAAAAATTCAAAGCAAATATTAAAATTTTCCCCGTGGGTTAATCGATTTAGTCTGATTTTTTCTGATATTGTTGCTTTGGGGGGGGCATTTGTTTGTAGTCACTTTTTCATTGAAAAATTGGGTATAAAAAATCCTAATTTTATGGCCTGGATTCAATCGGCGCCTGGTCAAGCAAGAGGCTGGATTTTTATTCTGTTGGGCGCACTATGTATTGCTTGGTTTTGGTCTCATTTGCGCCACTACACTTATCGCAAACCATTTTGGAGTGAACTCCACGAAGTATTCATTACTATTCTGGCTCTGGCCGTTGCTGATTTGGCATTGGCTGCATTGGCTAAATGGCAACTTTCACGTACCTATTGGGTCATTCTTTGGTCACTTTCTTTTGTACTGGTACCTGTGTGCCGTTATGGTATGAAAAAGGTACTGTACCGTCTGGGTTACTGGCAGTGGCCTAGCGTGATCATCGGTTGCGGTGAGAATGCTAAAGATGCCTATCTGGCATTACAAAGTGAAAAAATGATGGGGTTTGAAGTTATCGGGTTTATTGCACCTAGTGGTCAGTGCGTTGTCAGCCCTGTGCCGGATAAACCGGCTCTTGATGAAGATATCGATTTATTAGTAAAACGCATTCCCAATATTAAATTCTTTGTTGCAGTCGAATATGATCAACGTGATCAGCTGGATGAATGTTTGCGCAATTTGACGCAGCGTAAAATCCGTAATATTTCCGTTATCCGACGATCCGAGGAGTGCCGTTGTACGGCACTGATGTATCGCATTTCTTTAGTCATGAAGTGTTGATGTTGCGAATCCGTAATAA
>Ga0183099_1001095_pt1 | contig 16519 bp, 11 predicted proteins | sample Biomet1_FD_127788 | JGI IMG/M metagenome (GOLD analysis project Ga0183099, IMG submission 127788) | Microbial communities from bioreactor (seeded with anoxic lake sediment) at LBNL, California, USA - Biofuel metagenome 1 | ecosystem: Engineered > Bioreactor > Anaerobic > Unclassified ... | reverse complement strand
AGATGAGGTTTCTCACAGAGCAATCTGGTAAGACCCCTTGTAGACGACAAGGTAGATAGGTCGGGAGTGGAAGTGCAGCAATGCATGTAGCGGACCGATACTAATAGGTCGAGGGCTTGACTTAATAACTAAAATGTTCAACATTTCTTCTTCTGTATAGTTTTGAGAGAACAACTCTCATAAATATCCGGTGATGTTGCCTGAATGGATCCACCTGTTCCCATACCGAACACAGCAGTTAAGCATTCAGAGGCCGAAAGATACTTGGGTGGAAACGCCCTGGGAAAGTAGGAAATTGCCGGTTAAGCGAAGCTCTTGCTGAAAAGCGAGGGCTTTTTTCGTGCGTGAAAATATGTGAGCCAGGGGGTCTGTCCCCATGGTTTCTGGCAAGCGGCTGCCCGGAGGAAAAGAGAGCAAGGCGCAGAAGGGAAATGGGAGTCGCGGCCAACTATCATCCGGGAAAGTCGCAAAACTCGCTGCGCGAAGGTTATGGAGATTTCCCTCTGCGGCGCATTTGCCTTGCCTGCTTTGTTGCAAAAGTTTTTTATAGATAGAGTCTGGATTTTTTGCCTTAAACTTCAATGAAGGGATTTTTTTTTGCTTGTTGACGATAAGCAGAAGGAGTCATATGAAGGCTTTTTTTGAATTGTTTGGAAAAATAGGCGCTGTCATTAAAACCAGTATGGCTTGCAATTTCATTAATGGATTCCTCGGTTTCAGCAAGTAGCTGCTTTGCTTTATCAAGCCGTATCTGGAGGAGCAGCTGCAGGGGGCTGGAACCATATTTTTGCTTGAGACGGCGAATGATATGTGCAGGGTGAAATGAATAGCGTAGTGCCAAGTCTTTAAGCTGGAGGGGTTCTTGGTAGTGAAGCAGCAGATAATCGAACATGTCAGTAGCAAGATCTTTTTTCTTCAAGGAACTTCTTGAGTCGCATAAATAGGTGAGGAGACTGAAGAAAAGTTGTTGTTGCTTGATTTGCGAGGCATCCGAGTTATAAAAGCGTTTGGTATGTTCTCTTTTATTGATGCGAACCTGCGTTATGTTTTCCATGTCTTCAGCCATTTGGGCTTGCCGTTCTTGTGAAATTGTGCCGTATTGGGGCAGACTGACGTGAAATTCTTCTTTGGCGAATTGCTGAGCACTTTTTTGGATGGTATTTGAGTCGTAAGTAGGACGGTCGGCAAAGAAAAAATTGCCTGTAGTATAGAAATGGAGCCAATAAAAATTCGTTTCTGCTTCGCAGCATTTTGTGCCGCGGTGCAGTCGGTTTGGCGGTAAAATTAAAAATTGGCCGCGGCTTAAAATGAAATTCTGCTTATTTTCTTCCATATAGAGCTGGCCGGAAGTTACATAAATTAAATCAAAGGTATGTGGCAGAACTCGCCGTAGATGGATGTCGCCTTCGCGAAAAACGGAACTGCCACCGACAATCAGATGAGGCAACGGGGGACAGGTAAAAACGATATACAATTTAACTCACATCCTTATGATCATTTTATTATGATTAAAAATAGATAAATAATTGATTTTATTAAGATTAAATAGATTTTTATCGGGATTTTTCCTTAGCGATTTGACAAATTATGATAATAATATTATACAATACAAGTTAATATTATTATATAAAAAGCAAAATTATTGCATTACGATTCGTTTTGCGTTCACGTATAATTATCTTTAAGGATCCTTGTATGTGCACACAAGGATCTTTTATCCAGCATTGAGTTTGAATTATTGCAATATTTAAACTCAATTAAATATTGCATGGAAATGTTTGATTTAAAAAGCGGAGGGGTTAGGATGAAGGAAAAAATTTTAACGGAAAAAGTTCCTTTACGAGGTCGTTTGAGTTATGCGCTGACCGATGGTTGCGGCAATTTACTGTATTGTATTATCGGTTCATATTTGCTTTATTTTTATACGGATGTCTTTGGTTTGTCTGTGGCAACAACTGGGGCGATACTTTTAGCGACACGCTTATTGGATGCTGTTGATGCGCCCCTTTGGGGCTTTATTGTGGACCATACGAAAACTAAGTACGGGCAGAGCCGGCCGTATTTTCTTTGGCTTTGCGTGCCGTTTGCTGTCTTTATGTGGCTCACGTTCACTACGCCGGATCTCAGTGGTACGGCGAAAACCGTTTATGCGGTGCTGACCTATATTTTGGCTGGCATTTTTTATACGGGAATACAGACGGCTATTACGGCCATTTTGCCGAATCTGACGCATCAGCCCAGCGAACGCGTAATGCTCAATACCTTCCGCATGGTTGGTGGCAATGTAGGCGCCTTTGTCTGCATGACGTTCACCTTGAGTTTGGTTGCTTTTTTTGGCGGCGGTGATGACCAAAAAGGATTTTCGATGGCGTTGGCATTTTTTGGAATCATTGCCATTGTTTTATTTACGATAGCATTTAAGAATTTGCGTGAGGTCAATGTAGAAAAAATAAAACAGATTCCGATGAAAGACAGCGTGCGGGCGATAAAAGGGAATTGGCCGTGGATTATTTTGGTCGTAGCGAATTTGATCTTTTGGATTGCCTTGACGATCCGCTTGTCTACGGTAGTTTATTATTGTCAGTATTATTTGGGTGATAAGAGTTTGGTTGCGGTCATTAACGGGACGATGATCATTCAGGTGCTCGGCATGATTTCGATTCCATTTATCGTAGCGCGGACCAGTAAATATAAGACCATGATCATCGGCTTTTGCCTGGCGGCACTGGGACATGTGGCGATGTTTTTGGCAGGGACAAACATACCACTGTTGCTCGCAGCCTGGGGACTTAGCTGTATTGGGCAGGGAATTGCCTGTTCCATGCCGTTTGCGATGCTTTCGGATACGGTGGATTATGGCGAATGGAAGACGGGCATTCGAGCCAGCGGCTTTTTGACCGCTATCGGCAGTGCCTTTTGCATCAAGGCCGGTTCGGGAATCGGCGGATTTATCCCGGCGATGGTCATGGATGCTTTTGGTTATGTTCCCAATGCAATGCAGTCAGCTTCGGCCCTGTTTGGCATACAGCTGGTATTTATTTGGCTGCCGGCAGGGATCTTCCTGCTTGGCATTGTACCGATGCTTTTTTACAGCAAGTATGAAAAGAAGGAAGAGCAGGTTTTGCTTGAATTGACCCAACAATAAAGTTAAAAGGTGAATGATATGAGAGAATTTAGCATAGAGCAAGTAAAGATAACGGATCCATTTTGGTGCCGGTATATGAAATTAATCCGACAGGAGATGCTGCCATATCAATGGCAGGTGTTGAACGATCAGGCCGATATTGTAATTGAGAAAGAGCGGGATGCAGCTCATATTCCGTCGGAAAAAAGTCATGCAATCGAAAATTTTAAAATTGCCGCCGGGCTCGCAGCAGGCGAGCATTACGGGATGGTATTCCAGGACAGCGATGTTTATAAATGGTTGGAAGCGGTGGCCTACTCCCTGCAGCAGAGTTATGATGCAGCCTTGCAAGAATTGGCTGATGGCGTCATAGATTTGATTGCGCAAGCGCAGGAAAGTGATGGTTATCTCAATACCTATTTCACCGTTGCGGCGCCGGAGCGAAAGTTTAAGCGTCTATACCAGAGCCATGAGCTGTATTGTGCCGGTCATTATATTGAGGCCGCTGTAGCCTACTATGAGGCGGTTCACAATAAAAAAGCTTTGGCCAGTGCCCGCGCTTTGGCGGATTGTATTGTGGCTGCTTTTGGTGCAGGCCCGGGAAAGATAAAAGGTTATGATGGACATGAGGAAATTGAATTGGCATTGCTGCGGTTATATGAAGTGACGAGCGAAGAAAAATATCTGGAATGCAGTCGTTTTTTTCTGTATGAACGCGGCCAGGATCCGGAATTCTTCAAAAAGCAAGTTGCTGCAGATCCGGATAAAAGCGTGCTGATAGAAGGCATGGAAGGTTTTTCCACTAGTTATTATCAGGTGCATAAGCCAGTGCTGGAACAGGAAACAGCTGAAGGGCATGCGGTACGCGTTGTTTACCTATGTACTTCGATGGCGAAATTGGCTTTTCTGAAGCACGATGAAAAGATGCTCGCCGCCTGCCGCCGTTTGTGGAAGAATATTGTGACAAAACGGATGTATATCACCGGTGCGATTGGTTCGACCGTGACGGGAGAAGCATTCACAGCAGATTATGATCTTCCGAATGATACGATGTACGGGGAGACCTGTGCCTCGATCGGCTTAATTTTCTTTGCCCATGCTATGCTGCAAAATGAGAGTAAAGGCGAATACGGCGATGTGATGGAGAAAGCCTTGTACAATACCGTGATCAGTGGCATGGCCTTGGATGGCAAACATTTTTTCTATGTAAATCCGCTGGAAGTGGTTCCCGAATGCAGCAAAAAAGATCCAGGAAAGAGTCATATAAAATTAACACGGCCAGCCTGGTTTGGCTGTTCTTGTTGTCCGCCCAATCTTGCTCGGCTTTTGATGTCACTGAATTCTTATGTGTATACCGTGCGGGATACTACGATTTATGCGAATCTCTATATGACGGGAAAGGCAGAGTTCAATTTGGGGGACCATAAGGTTGCTATCGAGCAACAGACCCAATATCCGTGGGATGGAGAAATTCATTTTACGGTAATGGCAGAGGGAAACAACTCTTTTGGCCTTGGTTTGCGCATACCCGCATGGGCTGCGAGCTATCATTTGATGGTCAATGGAGAACTTTGCCTAACCGCACCAGTTGATGGATTTGTCGTGTTGCATCGGCGGTGGCGAACTGGGGATGAAATAAGCCTTGAACTTGATATGGAAGCTCGGCTTTGGGCAGCAAATCCAAAAGTGCGCGAAGATGTAGACCGGGTAGCTGTGCAGCGTGGGCCGATTGTCTATTGTATCGAAGGGGTTGATAATGGTGCAGATCTGCATTTGATTCGCTTGAACGAAGCAGCAGAATTCCATTATGGTTTTGCTGCTGAAAAGTTCGGCGGGGCAGGTCTGCTGACGGTTGCTGCTGAAAAAGCGGTGGGGAAGAAGGAATGGGGGGAATCACTCTACCAGCCAGCCGTATCCATCGAGTATCAACCTGTAGAACTTCACTTGATTCCATATTACTGCTGGGCTAATCGAGGCGAAAATGAAATGCTCGTTTGGCTGCATAAAAAATAAAGAAAGGACGCTGCAAATTCATCCATGCAGCGTCCTTTTTTGGGGGGATAGCTTTGTTTCACCGTTGCTCGGTTTTTCATAAAAAGCCGTAAAATGAGATTGGATCAGCCCAGCAGCATGCGGTCATTCGCGAAATCATCGCCGCTGGCTTCTTCGAACATTTTGAGCAGATCCTGGATGGTCAGGCGCTTTTTTGCGTCGCCGCCGATGTCGATGATCAGGCGGCCATTGTGCAGCATGATCAGGCGGTTGCCAAAGCGCAAAGCGTCACGCATGTTATGGGTGATCATCAATGTGGTCAGCTGATGGCGTTCGACGATTTTGGCGGTGAGGTCAAGAACCTTGGCGGCCGTTTTTGGATCAAGCGCAGCGGTATGCTCGTCGAGCAGCAGGAGTTTTGGCTTGCCCATGGTAGCCATCAACAGGGTCAGTGCCTGGCGCTGGCCGCCAGATAGCAGTCCAACTTTGCTACTGAGACGGTCTTCCAGGCCGAGATCGAGTTCTTTGAGCAACTCGGTAAAGCGCTCCCGGTCGCTTGTGCGGGAACTCCAGCGCAGCGTCGGCGTTTTGCCGCGGCGCGAGGCAATCGCGAGATTTTCTTCGATCATCATGCCGGCAGCTGTGCCGAGCATTGGATCCTGGAACACGCGGCCGATGTATTTCGCCCGTTTGTGTTCCGGTACTTTGGTGATATCGTCGCCATCGATGCTGATGCGTCCGGCATCGATGAAGAAGGCACCAGCAATGGAATTCATCAGCGTTGATTTGCCGGCGCCGTTACCGCCAATCACCGTTACGAAATCTCCCGGTGCCAAGTGTAAATTGAAATCCTGCAGGGCCAGTTTTTCATTGATCGTGTCGGGATTAAAGGTTTTCGCTATGTGTTCAATCCTTAGCATAAGGCAGAGCCCTCCGTTTCTTTTCATTCCATTGGCTCCGGAAGAGCGGCAGGGAAAGAGCCAGGGCCACTAGAATCGCAGTAAAAAGTTTCAAGTCGTTTGGCGGCATGCCGAGCTGCAGGACGATGGCGATGACGATGCGGTAGACAACGGAACCAAGAACAACGGAAATCAGGCAGTTGCGGAAGCTGCGAGTGCCGAACAGCACTTCGCCGATGATCACGGAGGCCAGGCCGATGACAATGGTGCCGACGCCCATGCCGACATCGGCAAAGCCGTTGCTCTGCGCCACGAGGGCGCCAGAAATGGCGACGAGGCCGTTGCTCAAAAGCAGGCCGAGGATGATCGTGAGGTCCGTATTGACCCCGTTGGCGCGGATCATCTGCTGGTTGTAGCCGGTCGCCCGGATGGCGGCACCGATTTCCGTGCCAAAAAACCAATACATCAACAGCATGAAGAAGATTGTGCTGCTGATACCGACGAGCAGAGTTGCCAGTTGGTTATCGATGCCATACGTACTAAAGACAGTAAAAATGGTATCAATGCGCAGCAAGGACAGGTTCGCTTTGCCCATAATCCGCAGATTGACGGAGTACAGGGCGATCATCGTCAGGATGCCGGCCAGCAGCGCCGGGATTTTGAGCTTGGTGTGCAGGACACCGGTGATGATGCCGCCGAGCATGCCAGCCAAGCCGGCGGCAAAAACGGCGATAAAAGGGCTGGTGCCGCTGACTAAACAGGATGCACCGACGGCGGCGCCGAGTGGGAAGCTGCCTTCAACGGTTAAATCCGCTATATCGAGTACGCGGAAGGTCAGATAGACCCCGAGGGCGAGTATGGACCAAAGAAGTCCCTGTGATATGGTAGGGATGATGAGATCCAGCATAAAAATAACCTCCTAAAATGCCAATGTTCTTATTAAAAAAATTTTATCGCTGCCATATGTAAAATAGTAGACAGGCACTAATCAAAGTGCCTGTCTACTATTTTATTGCACTAAATCAGCAGTCTGGAGCATATCTGCCGGTATGGTAAGGCCAAGCAACTTGGCATTGCTTTCGTTGATGGTCAATTTCATTTCTTTTAGGGATTGGATTGCCATAGCCGCGGGTTTGCTTTTGCCATCTAAGATGTCGGCGGCCATTTCACCGGTCTGCAGGCCGAGCTGGTAATAATCGACGCCATAGGTTGCAAGGCCGCCGGCCTTGACCATGTTGGGCTCACCGCAGATGACGGGGATTTTTGCCGGATTGGTTATGGCGACCAGTGTCGGCATGGCCGACGCGATGATGTTGTCCGTCGGTTCATAGATGGCATCCACTTTGCCGACCAGGCTTTGCGCCGCCTGCTGGATGTCGTTTACGGTGGAAACCGTCGATTCGACTACCGTCAGCCCTTTGGACTGCGCATACTCTTTCATCAGCTTCACCTGGGTTTCCGAATTCACTTCGCTGGAACAGTATACGGTGCCGATGGTCTTGGCGTTCGGCATGAGTTTCAGCAGCAGGTCGACCTGCTCTTTGATCGGGTTCATATCGGTGGTGCCGGTTACATTGCCTTTGGGCGCGGCGTTGCTGGCGACGAGTTTCGCCTGTTCGTAGTCGGTAACCGCCGTGGCGACAATCGGAATATCCTTGGTCAGATTGGCAGCGGCCTGGGCCGCCGGGGTCGCGATCGCGCAGATCAGGCTGACCTTATTGTTGACAAAGCGCTGGGCGATATTTTGCAGATTGGATTGGTCTGCCTGCGCATTTTGCCGATCAAATTCGATGGTTTCGCCTTCCTTATAGCCTCTGGCAGCGAGACCGTCAACAAAGCCTTTATTGGCGGCATCGAGTGCATTGTGTTCGACGAGTTGGACAATACCTACTTTAACTACTTTCTTGTCGGCGGCTTTTTCTGAACCGCAGCCGGCAAGGCTTCCTAGAGAAAGAGCTGTGATAAGACTTAGGATCAAAGCTTTCCCTTGCATTGATTTCAACATAATTACCATCCTTCCATGCTACGCTGTTGCTTCTAAAATAATATACAAAGTATTTATATTCGCTTAGAAAAGATATATTCCTGCTAATAATTTTTAGGCAATGTAAAATTGTAAATATCTTTGTGGATAAGTTTTTAAAATCACAGGTTATCCACAAAATATCCCGACTTATCCGCCCAAAATTGTGGATAAGTCGCAGCTGTTGAAAAAATGCTGAACTTTTGGCCGCAAAATTATCGGCAGCGGCAGGAGAAAACTAGGCGCTGGCATGTTTTTTTTATTGCCGGATAGCAATCGTTTGCTATAATAAAAGGAGCTTTAGAATAACGGAGGGCGAACATGGTTTTACAAGAAGCGCGCGTGGGTCAGATTTATCTGGTAGAAGAAGTGGATTTGCCGCTGCAATTGGAAAGAAGACTGGAAGCGCTGGGAATTATCAGCGGTACAAAGATCAAGGTTCTCAATCGTAAGCCGCAGGGGGCGTTGGTGATTTTTGTCAGAGGAACGCGTTTTGCCATTGGCAGCGGCATCGCTGAAAATATCCGGATCAGGGAGGCAGAGGCATGAAAGATAGCATAACGATTGGTTTTGTCGGTAATCCGAATTGCGGCAAGACGACGCTGTTCAATGCCTATACCGGGGCGAATCTCAAGGTAGCCAATTGGCCAGGGGTTACCGTGGAAAAAAAAGAAGGCGCCATGCGCTTTCACGATCATGTGTATAAATTGGTGGATTTGCCGGGAACGTACAGCCTGACTTCTTATACAATGGAAGAACAAGTGGCACGGCAGTATATTTTGAGCGGTGATGTCGATGTGATTATCGACGTGGTGGATGCTTCTTCATTGGAGCGGAATTTATATCTGACGCTGCAGCTGTTGGAACTCGGCAAACCGGTGGTGCTGGCCCTGAACATGATGGATATCGTCGAAAAACGGGGCTTGGAGATTGATATCCATCGTCTGCCGGAAATGCTGGGGATACCGGTCATTCCGGTATCGGCGCGCAAAAAACGCGGCACAAATGTCTTGATCCATGCCGCGGCGCATCATCGCGATCTGGCGGAAAAACCGCAGCTCATTCACAACCATCACCAGCAGGGGCGGCGGCTTTTGCATCGCCATGATCACCATCAGGAATACGTGATGGTGTACAGTGATGCGATTGAGGATAAAATTGATCGCATCATCGAAGCGCTCAGGCGGGCGTATCCGGATCAAAAAAATTATCGCTGGCTCGCCATTAAGCATTTGGAACAAGACGCTGAAATCACCCGGGCCTATCCGCTGCAGCTGTCGGAAATTTTGGACAGGAGCTATGAAAAAGAGATCATCAACCAGAAATATGATTTTATTGAAGAAATCATGAATGAGGTTATGGTCAATAAAGACGAAAAAATGGCAGCGACGAATCAGGCAGATAAGATCCTGACGGATCGCTGGCTGGGCTTGCCGATCTTTCTCGGCATCATGGCATTTGTCTTCTTTTTGACGTTTGTGATTGGCGATTGGATCAAAGAGTATTTTCAGCTGTTTTTGAGCAATTTGTCCGGAGGAACAAGGCAGGGCTTGACGGCTTTAGCCGTAAATCCGCTGGTGATTTCCCTGGTCGTCGACGGCATTATTGCCGGTGTTGGCAGCATTTTGACCTTTTTGCCGAACATCTGCATATTGTTTTTGGCCTTGGCGTTTTTGGAGGACAGCGGCTATATTGCCCGCGTGGCCTTTGTTATGGACGGCATCATGTCGCACCTTGGATTGTCGGGACGGGCGGCAATTCCGATGATTCTCGGCTTTGGCTGCTCGGTACCAGCCATCATGGCTTCCCGCGTGCTCGAAGATAAGCGCGACCGCTACAAGACGATGCTGGTGACGCCTTTTATGTCGTGCAGTGCCCGCTTGCCGATTTACGTTTTGTTTTCCGGCATGTTTTTTGCGCAGTACGCCATGCTGGCTGCTTATTCGCTGTATCTGCTCGGCATGCTTGTTGCCGGACTGACTGCCTATGTGTTGCACCTGTTTGATGGCAAAGCGGCAGCCAATCTGCTTTTGATTGAGTTGCCCGAGTATAAGGCGCCAAGTTTGCGGACCATCTTCATCTATGTCGGCGAAAAGGTCAAAGATTATCTGCTGAAGGCAGGGACGACAATTTTCGTCGCATCGGTCGTCATGTGGTTTTTGCTGAATTTTGGGCCGGGGGGTTATACCACAGATATGGCGGCGAGTTTTGGTGCCTGGCTCGGCAAAATTGTCGTGCCGCTATTTGCGCCGATCGGCCTTGGCTACTGGCAGATTGTCGCCGCTTTGCTTGCCGGGATTTCCGCAAAGGAAGTTGTGGTTTCCAGCTGCTCCGTGCTGTTTGGCATCGGCAATATCAATTCGGCCAGCGGCATGACGGCGATGGCGGCTGCCTTGGGCGCCAGTGGTTTTTCGGCAGTGAATGCGTATGCCATGATGGTGTTTTGTTTGCTCTATGTGCCGTGCGTGGCGACGCTGGCTACGATAAAAAAGGAAACGGGAAGCTGGCGCTGGCTGGGATTGACGATTGCATTCCAGCTCGGCATGGCCTGGAGCGTGACGTTTTTGGTTTACCGCCTCGGACAGTTATTCTTTAGCTGAAAAATTTGCCGTAAAACAGGAGAAACAGGCTGCGATTAAGTGGGTCTTTTTTCCTGTTTTACATGGTAGATTTAGCTAAATTAAACAAATATTGTGAATTGCGTTGCTATTTTATGCAAGTTATTGTATGATTAATGCATAAAATAATTTATATGATAGTGCAGCAGAAAATTTAGGCTATAGAGAAAAGAGGGCAGCTTAAAAATAGAAAAATGAGGTGGAAAAAATGAGATCCATTAAAATGCAGTTTATCGTGATTATCAGTTGTGTATCGTTTTTGACTACAATTTGTATTGGCGGATTTTTTATTTATAATTTACTGACGGAAAATACGCGGCAGCTCGAAAATTATCGGCAGTCCCTGGTTGAGAGTTCTGACAGGGAATTGCAGATTCAGGTGGAAAATACCATGAGCCTGCTCGATAAGATTTACCGGGAACAGCAGGACGGCAAACTGACCGAAGAACAGGCAAAAAAACGCGCGGCTGATTATGTGCGCGATTTGCGTTATGACGGCGGCAAGGGCTATTTTTGGATTGATACATACGAGGGCGTGAATGTCGTATTGCTGGGGCGCGATGCTGAAGGCAAGTCGCGCATCGATGCGGTGGATCCGAATGGGGTGCATTTTATCAAGGAGATCATTGCGAACGGCCAAAAAGAGGGTGGCGGTTATACGGATTTGATGTTTGCCAAACCGGGCGAAAATACGCCGCTCCCGAAGCGAAACTATTCTCGGGCTTTCAAGCCGTATCAATGGGTCATTGGCACGGGCATGTGGGTGGATTATATTGACGGGAAGGTTGCCGAGCAGAAAGCAATTGCGGATGTAAATCTGCGCCAGAGTTTATGGAAAATTCTCTTGTACATCGCGATCATCCAGGGGCTCTTTCTTTTGGCTGCCAGGTATATTGGCAAGAAAATTGCGGCGCCGATCATCTATACGACCGCGGAACTGGAGGAATTTGCGCAAGGAAATTTCACGGGAACGGTCCCGGAGGATTTACGGCAACGGCCCGATGAGTTTGGCACGATGGTTACGGCACTGTCTACCGTACAGGGCAATATCCGTGAGCTTATGCGAGAGATAGCGGCTTCGGCTGAATACGTCGCTTCGGCATCAGAAGAACTGACGGCAAGTGCGCAGCAGTCCTCAACGGTCAGCGGACAGGTTGCTGATTCGATAACGTCGGTGGCTGGATCTTGCAACAAACAGCTGCTGTCAGTCGATCAGGCGGCGGATCAGGTGGAATCCATGAAAGGCGATATGGGGGCTGTTACGAAGACCATGCAGGCATCTGCGGCGCAGGTGCAGTCGGCAACGGAAGCGGCCCATAAGGGCAGTGGCAATGTTCAGGGGGCTGTTGCCCAGATGGGCTTAATTGAGCAGGCAGTTGATAAAGCTATGGTCGTTATTGCTGCACTTGGCGAACAGTCGCAAGAGATTGGTAGCATTGTGGATACGATCGGCAGCATTGCGGGACAAACCAATCTTTTGGCACTGAATGCGGCAATTGAAGCTGCCAGGGCCGGGGAGCAGGGACGAGGCTTTGCCGTCGTCGCTGAAGAAGTGCGCAAGCTGGCGGAACAATCCCAGGCGGCGGCAAAACAGATCGAGGAATTGATCCGTCAGATTCAGATCGACACGAAAAATGCTGTGGATTCGATGGAGGAGGGAACGAAACAGGTAAAAGGGGGCACAAAAGCGGTCAATGATGCAGGAGAGTCCTTTAAGACGATTGCCGATATGGTATTGCGCATCGCCAACCAATCCGTTGAGGCCGAAAAGACCTTGGCAAATATGGTGGGAAGTTCTCAGGGCATAGCCAGCGCTGTGCAGGAAATCAATGCGATGAGTCGCAGCGTCGCCGGGGAATCCGAGAATGTATCGGCAGCCACAGAAGAGCAGACGGCTTCAATGCATGAAATTGCCCATGCCAGCCAGTCGCTGGCACAGATGGCGCAGAAACTTCAGGAGATCATCCATAAATTCCAGGTTTAACCAGTATAGTGACAAATAAAAAGGAATGCTGCCCAAAGATTGGCGGCATTCCTTTATTTTTGCATGAATTTTTTCTAATAGGAGTCAGTGAACGACAGCGTAATCAGTCGGGAATAATCGAAGGGCTGTCGGTAATGGTGGATAAAATAACAATAGTTTGCGTTTTGACAATTCCCGGCTGATTTTTGATCCGGGTCAGCAAGAGCTCCAGGGTTCGCGTGTTTTCCGTAATGATCTTCAAAGAATAGTCATAATCACCCGTGATATAAAAACATTCCTTGATTTCGGATTCATTTTTGACGAATTCAGCAAAGGAGTCTCCATTGCATGGTTTATCAAAACGCAGGAGCATAAGTGCCATTAGGTGTTTGTTGAGCATGGCTGGATCAAGGATAACGGTGTATTGCTTGATGACGCCGGAGGCTTCCATTTTTTTCAACCGTTCACTTATCGCCGGCATAGAAAGGGAAATTTCCGAACTCAGATCGGAAATGGTCATGCGGGCATTTTGCTGTAAATTCCTTAGAATTTGTTTATCGATATCATCCATAGAGGCACCGCCATTCTATATTTATCTGAAGGTTTATTTCTATATTATAGCAGGATAATGGGTTGCTGTAAGCATTTTTATTCTTACTGTTGTAGAAATGAGCCGGGAATTGGGCCGGTTGTTTTTTGTTTGCGATTTGGTTATTGCAAATGAATATGGTAAAATGAAGGCAGTGTTTTAGAGCGAGATGTGGGAGTGGAGTCAATGAGAAGTGCAAGAAATGTGCAATTGCGGCTGGTTTATTTTATTGGGATTTTAGCGGCGTTGCTTTTGATATTGGGCGGGCGCTATGCCTGGGTGCAGCTGGTGCTGGGGGACAGTCTGGAAAAGCACCTCAAATCGCAAAGTGGGGAACAGCTCATCATGCAGTCGCCGCGGGGGACGATCCTCGACCGCAATGGACGCGAAATGGCAGTCAGTATGATGACGAAATCGCTGTTTGTCGATCCCAATCACGTACAGGATGCCGATCAATTGGCGGCAGATCTGGCTCCGTTGGTTCATCTGACCGAAGCGGAAATAAAGGCGGATATCGCCCAGGGCGGTGGCTTTGTCTGGGTCAAACGGTATTTGGACTATCAGGAGGAACTGCAGGTAAAGCAGCTGATCGACGAGAAGAATCTCAATTGCCTTGCGTTTAAAGAGGAAAGCAAGCGCTATTATCCGAATGGAATGCTGGCGGCTAATGTTTTGGGCTTTGTCGGAACGGATGATGTCGGGTTGGATGGCATTGAGCAGGCCTATGATGGTTTGATCAAGGGCAAGGCGGAGAAGTCTTTTATGCTGACGGATATGAAAAATAAGCCAATCTTCAATTCGGTTTTTTTGCAGCGTTCGCCGGGGGAAAATAACTGTAAGAATGTGGCTTTGACGATTGACAGCGCGGCGCAGTTTATCGTGGAACAGGCTCTTGATAAAGCTATGCTGGCGAATTCGCCGAAAGCCGTTACGGCCATAGTCATGAATCCAAAGAACGGCGAAATATTGGCTATGGCGAGTCGGCCGAGCTATGATCCGAATAAGTTTTTTGATTATAAGCCGGAAGCGTGGAAGAATGCAGGGGTTTCCTTTATTTACGAGCCGGGTTCTACTTTTAAAGCGGTCGTGGCGGCGGCGGCTTTGCAGGAGAAGCTGGTTACGCCGAATCAGGTTTTTGTCGATCCCGGGCACATTATGGTATCGGGACGACGCATTCAGAATTGGAGCGGGGAGAGTTCGGGAACCGTTACCTTTGTGGATGTTGTCAAGCAGTCGTTGAATACCGGCTTTGTCCAGGTCGGCCTCCGCGTCGGCGGCGAAAAACTGACGGAATATGCTAAGAAGTTCGGCTTTGGCCGGGCAACCGGCATTGAACTGCCTGGCGAAGAAAGTGGCCTTTTATTTGATCCGAAGGAAATGCGTGATTCCGATGTGGCTACGATGTCGATCGGCCAGAGCATTGCCGTGACGCCGCTGCAATTGGTGACGGCCATGTCGGCTATTGCCAATGACGGCATGCTGCTGAAGCCGCACATCATCAAGGCTTTATACAATGCGGATGGCTCGATCTACACACAGACCGAAAAAGAAGAAGTTCGCCGGACGATTGATTCGGAGACGGATAAGACGTTGATTTCCCTGCTTGAGCAGGTGGTTGCCAGCGGGGGCGGCAGTAAGGCCGCGGTCAAGGGGTACCGGATTGCCGGCAAGACCGGTACGGCACAAAAAATCCGCGATGATGGCAGCGGTTATATGGATGGACGCTATATTGCCTCCTTCTGCGGTTTTGCACCGGTGGAAAATCCGCAGCTCACGGTTCTGGTCATGATTGATGATCCGTCCGGTGTTTATTACGGTGGACAGATTGCCGCGCCGATTGCGCAGGAAATTTTCGCGCAATTGTTCCGTTACATGCATATTGAGCCGTCCAGTGATCCGTTTGCCGGGCAGCCTAACCCGGAGGCAGCAAAGGAAAAAACAGAAACTCTGGCAGCTGTTTTGCCAGAGCCGATGCCGCAGGGCAAAGTGCTCTTGCCGGATGTAAGCGGCAAGAGCCTGCGCGAGGTCGCGCAGATCTTAGCGGATACGGGGGTCGTGCTCTTGCCGGAAGGGACGGGTGTGGCCGTTGCGCAGAGCATACCGCCGAACAGCATCATCGACCGCAATGCGCAGGTTACGGTTTACTTTAAGTCCGAGTAAGGGCCGCTCTTTCAGCGGCAAGGTAATTTGCGTTATCTCGGCAAAAGCACTTTTCATTTGCGGCGCAACGGTGTAGAATAAAAAGGAATTGTTTCCAGTAAAACAGATGAATAAGATGGAAATAAAATTCAGCGGAGCTCTTGCGGTTCTGTCTGAATTTTGTTTTGTGCTGGTTTCGTTGGAGGGTGAAAAAATGCCGAATCGTGCAGTTTGGGCAGAGGTTGATTTAGCGATAATTGAACATAATATCAAAGAGATAAAGCAGAAAATCCAGGGTGGTGCGAAATTCTGCGCTATCATCAAGGCGAATGCCTATGGTCATGGTGCTATTCCGGTGGCAAAAACCGCAGTTGCTGCCGGGGCGGATTATCTGGCCGTTGCAATTTTGCAGGAGGCTTTGGAACTGCGCGATGCCGGGTTTACTACGCCGATTTTGATTCTGGGGCTTACGCCGCTGGAGCAATCGGGTATTCTCGTGGATCGTGCGATTACGCCGACGGTTTTCAGCTTGGAGGCGGCCGAAGAGCTTTCCCGTGAGGCTGTTCGCCAAGGGAAAAAGGTTAAAGTGCATCTGGCGGTCGATACCGGCATGGGGCGCATTGGCATCCGGCCGGAAACCGCGGGGGACTTGGCCGAAAAAATCTCACGGTTGCCGAATGTAGAACTCGAAGGAATGTTTTCTCATTTTGCCTTATCCGACAGTGCGGATAAGACGTTCGCCAAAAAGCAGCTGGCCCGGTTTAAAACAGCGATTGCCTCAGTAGAAGCGAGGGGGATAAATATCCCCCTAAAGCATCTGGCCAATAGTGCGGCAGCACTTGAAATGCCGGAAACGCATTTTGACATGGTGCGGGCCGGCGTCATCCTTTACGGCCTGTGGCCTTCCAACGAGGTTCAACAGAATGTGGATATCCGTCCGGCAATGGTGCTGAAAGCGCGACTCGAGCATGTCAAAACGATGCTGCCAGGGGAATCCGTCGGTTATGGCTGTGCGTTTACGATCAAAAGAGAAAGCCGGATTGCCACTTTGCCGATTGGTTATGCCGATGGCTATACGCGCCTTTTGGCTGGCAAGGCCCAGGTGGAAATCCGCGGCAAGCGGGCGCCGATTGTCGGCCGGGTCTGCATGGGTCAGGGCATGGCGGGTGTTG
>Ga0183099_1001093_pt1 | contig 16538 bp, 18 predicted proteins | sample Biomet1_FD_127788 | JGI IMG/M metagenome (GOLD analysis project Ga0183099, IMG submission 127788) | Microbial communities from bioreactor (seeded with anoxic lake sediment) at LBNL, California, USA - Biofuel metagenome 1 | ecosystem: Engineered > Bioreactor > Anaerobic > Unclassified ... | reverse complement strand
GTGGACATGAACGTTAGGATTTCAGTCTTTTCGATCTGCTAATAAAACTTTAAAAGGAATTGAAGCTATGAATATGATCAAAAAAGGACAAATCAAGAATCTAAATTACTCTGTTTTTAATGAAGTCAAATACATTAATCAATTATTTGGTATAATTTTATAATGTTAGTACATTTTCCTTGAATATTTTGATTTTTATTCATTAATTATAGATTTACATATTTTTTTGAAATTTTTGCAACGGAACCCTTTTTATATACTGCGAGAACTGCAAATGTTTACAGCTCTATATGAACGATATGTATTAATATGGTATTAACATTTTATTAATATGATATATATGGTTCAAGCAATTATAAACATTGATGAACGCACTAACCGAGTTTTGAATATTGTCAAGGCTAAATACGGTTTAAAAGACAAAAGTGCTGCTATTAATAAAATGGCTGAAGAGTACGAATCCGAGATTTTAGAGCCGGAGTTAAAGCCCGAGTACATTGAAAAACTGAAGAAAATAGAGAAACAAGAAGCTATAGAAGTGGGCACAGTTGAAAACTTAAGAAAACGATATGGTCTTTGATTTTTATGTATACCTTAAAAATCAGAACGGAGCTTGATGGCAAATTTGAAAAATTAGCAAAAAAGAATAAAAAGCAAATTGAAATTGTTTTAAATAAAGCTAACGAGATCTTAGAAAATCCGCATAGGTATAAGAATTTAAGGACACCGATGAATCATTTAAAAAGAATACATATCGATAAACATTTTGTTCTAGTTTTTTCTGTTGATGAGGAATCAAAGACTGTAACCCTAGAAGATTACGATCATCATGATAATATTTACTAACTTCTCTATTTTCACTATTTCTTTTTAGCTCCTGGTGCTTCTATTGTTTTTTGATTCGGTAAGCGAATTCAACTTTTCCACTTATTTTTTCTAGAAATAATATTCAGAAGGATTTGTTCTTTAAGTTTTATAGGATGGAAGGATGTAGGTAGATTGTAAAATAAACAAAGTCGTAGATGTGCAGGGAGCTTTGAGGGGAGCTTCCTGCAATTCAAAATCATCTTTTTTCTCCAGTTGCTTTAATTATCTTTTTTGCATCTATCCTACTTTTTCTTCACATCTTATAATTTTTGCAAATTATAAGATTTTTATGAATTTTTGAATTAAATAAAAAAGTTTAATTATGTAAGCGAGTTCCGACTATTGATATTTTTTATTTAAAAATAAACGAAAGGTAAAGGAATAGGATAATGAAAACTAATAAAACGTTACATTCAGTAGCTTTAGCGTCGGCGGCTGTAATTTTATTGTTAATAGAATTAGTGTAAGTATGCAGATCTATTCTGCAATTATTAGATAGTTTTTGTTGCATCCCCTAACCATCTCAAGCTTGGGCAAGTGATAGACTCACCTCCCCATTATTCAGCCTATGCTTTTGTTCTTAAGCTTCTCAAGTAAGCTCGAAACTCTTTTTTTTGCATCCTCTGTTTCTTGTAAATTTCTGGCAATGGTAATATCCAGGATATCCCCTTCCCTACTTTCAGAAGGCAGTAAGGAAAGAGGGATGTTAATTTTGATTAACTCTTTATCTCTTACAAGCAATACCGCAATACCTTCTTCGATCCTATCCAGTGTAACTTTGAAGCTTCCCATCTCTACCTCTCCAATTTAAAAATCTGTCCCCGCATGAATTGCTTTATTTCAGCGTACAGTTATTGTGACCTGCTTCGAAACTGTATCGTTGTCGTTGCTTGCTACTAGAATAAATGTATAGGTTTCTCGATCTTGAAACACATAAACCAGGGTTCCTTCGGGAGAGTTGAATAATCCCTCTTGATAAATATCCTGATCCTTTGCAAGATCCCAGCCCGTTACTTCTGCATTTTGCGAAGCGAAGGTAAAAAGGACAGAAAGTGGGGCACGACCGCTTGTGACATTTGCGCTCAAATTTACAACAGGAATCACTAACTTCTTCGGGTTCGAAACGGTTGTATTCTCCGTAAGGTTCTGTTGCAAAAATAATTTTACTGCCTTTTTAGGCTATAACTATTGCTTTTTGCATCATTATTTACCTGTTTATGGCATATAAATATCCCATTTGTGATGTTTTTCACTGTTTTTGTAAAGTGGCCAGATTTTTTGCAACGGAACCGGATTTTCTGCTGTTCCATGTGTGGTAATCCGAGTTTCAGTAATTGATGCTGAAGCCGTGGATAAAACGAGAAAAAACATTTGAGGATTTTTACTACGTTCATCTCAGAAGCCCTAAAATCGATTTGTTTGTAGGGTGATACGTTGAACAGCTTGAATAAATTTAAATGAAGATATAGGAACATCCTCTTTTTATATTATGATAAGTCCAGCTTAGAGACTCAGAAAATGTCTATATTTTTAAAAATAGGACGATAAAGTTAACTTTTATAAATATAAGAGTTAAAAGAAAAAAGATAAGTATAGTGCCTGAGACCTTATTAAGTGAATTAAATTTCCTAAGTTAGAATCCGAGATGAGTGTAGTGAATAAAATAAAGGGTTCCGTTGCAAAATCAGCAAAAACCTTCACAATTAGGAAATTTGATTACTCTCATTAAGTAGAAAAATAACATTTAAAGGAATTAGATAGCATATTACTACTTTTTATTTCCTTTTTATTTTATTATATCCCTAGCAGATATTTTTTGCAATGGAATCCAATCCTCATTCGCTCAACTTAGATTAGAGGGGTTTTGACGCTTTCCAATATTGCGCGTTCATATAGTTAACAGTAACATCCCCTAGATAAGGCCTCTCCCAATCGTAAGGGCCACTGACATAATTACCAGCACCTTGGGAAGTAACTAAATAGTCTTCTACAACATTACCACCGGCACTTTTGTAACTATTGCTAGTGTCAACAGAAGTAGTAGGGCATACCCAGTGTCCCTGACAATAGTTGCCGGATTGATCATAGTTATATAAATAGTATGGGTAACCACATTGCCAGTAAGCATTAGCACAATTGTTGTAATAATTGTTGTAATCTGCGCTCACTGTTGTAACAGTTATTGAGATTGCAAAAAAAACTACGAGGAGAATACTTAATATCTTTTTTGCTCTGCCGAATGTTTGTTTTCCCATTTACCTCACTCCGGATTTTTTCTCGATTTGATACAACTTGAATCAGTTTCACTGGTCATCGGTTAAGGATTTTCATGCCTAAAGATCTCGATTTTAACGAAAAAATCAAACCAAAATTTTGAACACTTAAACTGAAATCGATATTAGACTCCAGTTCACCTTTTAGATAAAGATTAAGATACTCTAGACTTAATTCGCTCAAGCAGATCACTCTAAAATTATGTAATAAGGATCCTTTTTGAACTTATTTGTTTCAAAGTTTATTCATAGGTTTCATATTAAAACCTGTTTATTTTTTAGTTTATTCAATGCACAGGTTTTATTGTAAAACCTATGTATTTTCGTGATCGTGACTCCATATATCATACGTCTAATTTTGATATCAGAAAAAAAAATAAGCCAGCTTTTTAATAGAGATTTCCATCCTCATTAAGAACCTTCAGTAACTCGATGACCGAATACGAAGCCCTTGTAACTCCCATACTGCGTTTGTCAGTATCTGTACCAGCTATATAGAAGTTCTGAATTGGAGTTCTGATATCTGCAAACCTTCCATCTATTGAAACTGTAGCTTTTTCTGGAATCGTTATCTGCTCATGTTGCATATCGATATATTTCTCAGCGTTTGGAACTGCGCGGAAAATTGTATCATATGCTTTTTTAAGTTCATGCTCTTCGCTATTATTTTCATCGATCACAAAGGTAAAGCCTACAAGCTGTTTGTCTTTGGGTGCAAGCGATTGATCAAAATTACTGATAGGAGATGCCCAATAAGCAAAATCCTTAAACCAGATCTCTGAGCCTGTATAATTGAACTCTTGAAGCTTCTCTTTCAGGCCAAGCCAGATAGTCAAACTTTTGCTATGGACAATGCCTTTTAAGTCTACTACATACTCTGGAGGAAGATCTTTTATAAGCCTGGGAAGTTCTGTTGCAAATCCGGTATAGATCACGAGATCGGAGTTATATATCTCATTGGCTTCTACGCCTGATACCTTTCCATCCTGTATCAAAATGGATTTTACCTCACATTCTTTTTTGATCTCGACTGTTTCTGGAAGAGAATAGAGAATAGCATTGAGTAGAGCCTTTAATCCTTTTCTAGGATACCCCTGAGAATGATTTACTTCATTTGTAGCTAGCCTTTCCAGAGACGTAAAAGGTTGTGTGACTTTTGTCATTTTAGCTTGAAGGGAAGCATGGAGATGATACTGAAGGATTGAAGTAAGGATAGAATCTGTAGACTGAAGTTTTTTAGGCTCAAGCTTTCCTATCATGGCCTCAAACTGCTCCTTTGTAACGCTGTCCCTGACAAAACTACTACCGTACAGGACACGTTGAGCTGATGTTTCTTTCATGGGCTTTCCAGAAAGGGATAGGCACATAGCGTCCACAAAATCGTATGAATCTTTAGAAATATTTTTTGGAATAAAATGATAAACTGACTTATCAGAAAGGTCGATTCCAAATGAGGAAAAAGTAAAAGCCTTTGTAAGGGTCTGGGAGAGCAAGATCCTATCCTTTCTCGGAAGCACGTCAAAAGTAACGAAATCTTTCAAATTAGAAGGAACTTTGACAAAGGTGTTTTCAGTTCGAATGTAGTAGTACCCGTAGTTTTCGAATACAGGGAGATAATCAAAATATTTGTCTATCAACATTTTTAAAGGTCCTTCTATGAGATGAGTAATCGCATGCACTCCGGTATCTACTTGATAGCCATCTACCATGTAGCTATTGCAATTTCCTCCAATATGTCGTCTTTTCTCAAGAACAAGAACTTTTTTTCCATGTTTCGAAAGCGTCAGTGCTGCCAAAAGCCCACTTACGCCTGCTCCGATAACAATTACATCATATTTTTTCATTTCCAAAACGACCTTTATTTATTCTAGTGAATCAACCTTTTAGATAATGCAAGTATTTGTAAAAGTTACTAGTTAATCTCTATTACGATTTTAAAACTTTTCTTTAAAATTAAGTCAGCGTATCAAAATATTGCATATAAATATCCTATTTGTGATGTTTTTCACTGATTTTGTAAAATAGCCAGATTTTTTGCAACAGAACCGGTAGTTTTAAGGTCCTCTTTATCCTGGCTGGCCTTCGCGAGTTCTGCCTTTAATGTGGAATTATGCTTTTCTAACTCTGATACGAAACATGCTAACATTTTCACCTGTGCAAATAATCATATGCATTGAATAAGATACTTTATGTATTCAAAACGGGGAAAGTTGCAAGCAGTTTTTAAAATACTAGAAATAGTTACTGCAGGCTTTTTTCAATGTAAATATCAAAAGTAGTGAAAATAAGGAGAGTATAAACTATGGAAATCAAAATCAAGAGAATAATAGCTATTTTACTGGCACTGTGTTTTTTAGTGTCATTAACAGATACGGTAGTAAGTGCAGCCTCTTTCACAGTAGCTAGAGAAAAAGACTCGTATACTGCGGCCTTCACAGATACAAGTCAGGAAAGTAAATCCTTCTTTAGGTCATGGTCTTGGAACTTTGGCGATGGAAGTACTTCAAATGACCAGAATCCTATACATAGATTCAAAGAAAGAGGAACATATACTGTGACCTTGAAAATAGGATATGGTCGTATGCACAAGAAAACCAGTAGTGTGACACAGGACATCAGAGTGCCGCTAAAAAAGAAATAATATTATGACCAAACGTAACTGTTCAGATAGTTCTGGTGCAAAAATAATATTTCTGCAATTTGAGACTATAATTTTTACCTTTAGTGTACCATTTTCCTAGTGATAAGAATGATTAATTTTCCTAATTGTGAAGGTTTACACTGATTTTATAACAAAGCCAGATTTTTTGCAACAGAACCTTTTGGTGGCTCTTCGCTATTTCGAGTGGGTAACTTACATTTAGCTTCTAAATATTGAAGTAGCATCTATCAGATATGAAAACAGTTTTTGTTGGAAATCACATTCAAGCTTGATGTTTTCATATTTGATCTGAATACTTTCTAACTAAACAATTATTTTCAACCCATGCAAACAGCGAAGAACCATTTTGGTAGATAATCTTAATTTCCTACATTATGGTCCTGTTGTTGTAGTTATAGGTCCTCCTATAAACTTTCCCATGGTATAAGAGAAGTTTCCTAAGTTCACTGTGTCTGTAACAGTGTTATTTGCTGTGTTAATTACAGATATAGTGCCTCCGCTATTTATCACATATACCTTGGTTCCATCTGGAGTGACTGAAACTCCATTAGGAGAAAACCCTGCATCCACTGTGGCCGTAACTCTGTTAGTAGATGTATCGATTATAGAGACATTACCATGATGGTTATCAGAGTAAATGGCAGAATTTGTTACATATACTTTTTTCCCATCCGGGGTAACTGCAATTGTCCATGGATTATTTCCAACACTCACTGTGTCTGTAACAGTGTTGTTTGATGTACTAATTACAGAGACGCTGCTGCTGTTAAGGTTCGCCACATATACCTTTGTTCCATCGGGACTGACGACAATTCCTAATGGTGTGGTGCCTACATTCACTGTGTTTGAAACAATGTTTGTTTCTACATCAGTTATAGAAGTAGTATTATAATTACTGTTTGTCACATATATTGTTTTTCCATCAGGACTGACTGCGATACATTCAGGACCGTTTCCTCCATTTAATGTAGCTGTAACAGTGTCTGTTGCTGTGTCAATTACAGAAACATTATTGCTGCCTCCTGAGTTTGCTGCATATACCTTTGTTCCATCAGAACTGACTGCGATGCCTTCAGGATTAATTCCTATAGGCACCGTGGCTGTAACAGTGTTTGTTGAAGTATTAATTACAGAGACAGTGTTGTCATTGTAGTTCGTCACATATGCCTTTGTTCCATCCGGTGCGACTGCAATTCCTTCAGGTGAGTTTCCTACAGTCACATTGGCTGTAACAGTGTCTGTTGCTGTGTCAATTACAGATACAGTATTGTTATCAGGATGCGTAATATATGCAAACGGCGCCGCACCTGCAATACCTACTAGTATTAAAAACATCAAAGCTGCTATTCCAAAAACACTTGTAATAATATTCTTTTTGTATGTTTTATCAAATGTAATTTTTTCTGTTCCTAACATAAAGTACCCCAAAATTTCATCGAATTTTCACATTGAACTTTCAATATAAATATTAAACATTTATTAATAATATAAATCTTTGCATAATATATAGATAATATGTGTATTTATCAAAATGCTTTTTATATAGTTGTCTTGTTAAATATGCGGGTACTGTGTAGTTAATGAGATTTTATCTCCGGATAGACGTCATCGAATGCTGAAAATAGGTTGTGGTGCAAAAAATCTGGTTATTTTACAAAACAAGTGAGAACCTTCACAATAAGGCAATTTTAGTGAGCAAATTTGGGTTAAAATGACATTTAAAGGGAAGAGAAATAACCTCAAAGTACAGAAAAATTATTTTTGCAACGGAACCTAAGTGGGTATTTTAAGTACCATCTTACATTCAATAAGATAATTTCACCTACAAAGTGCTTCCATTTAAAGGAATTAGATTGCATGTCACTACCTTTGATTTCCTTTTTATTTTATTATATCCTTAGAATAGATTTTTGCAACGGAACCCAAAAAGCAATAGTTATAGCCTAAAAAGGGAGTAAAAAAATTTTTGCAACGGAACCCTTTTCTATTGAACAACAGCATGGACAAATAACATTAGGCTGCACACTGACTTATCTTTATTTATTCCCTGGAAATACATTTTTTTATAGTCTTCACTGGTCACATTATAAATTTGAGAAAAGCCTCTCTTGGCAAGGAAAGTTTCGACCTCTTCTTCTTTGATACCGAATTTAAAATGTTCACCCTGCTTTGCCGCATACTCCCGCATATTCTTTCCCACTTCCAGCTCGCAGCTCCCATCAATTACGGATTCAGGAAAGTAATCGAGCAGAATAGAACTTCCCTTGCCTGAATTCTTTGCAATAAAAGTCAGAGTCTCATCAACTGTTTCCAGGGTAATGTACATAATAAGTCCTTCCATAAGGAAGAGGGTTTTAAATGATCTGTCATATCCCTTTTCTATAAGCCTTTCACCGAAGTCCTCGGTTTCAAAATCAACTGGCACATATATAACGTGCTCAGGTAGGAAACCAAAGATCTCTTTAATCTTTTCAATTTTTACACTTTGAGTGTTTGGGTGATCCACTTCATAAACTTTCACTTTTCCTTTCAGACCTTCAATCCTATATGCCCTAGTGTCATATCCCGCGCCCAGGATAACCAACTGCTCAAGCCCTTCATCTATCGATTTCTTAACAAAATCGTCAAAATACCTGACTCTAGTCCGAACAGAATTGGTGAATCCTGGTAAGAGACGCTCATAATACTCATGCGACACCTTTACTTTTTGTGGATCACTGAATGGTTCGAGCGTCTCTTGGTTGATAAAATAAATGGCATAAGGGTCATAACAGATACGTTCGCTCTCAGGTTTTTGGGATTCTAAGGCTCTGTGAAGTGCAATGCCCTCAGCCAGTTTACTGGATTCTCTTCCCTTAAAGTGTGTTCCACTTGAATTTGTGAAGTTTATTGGTCCTTGCATTTATGGTTCCTTCTTCAATATTTTACAATTTGAAAAATAAGTTTAACTATGTACTTTCATAGAGTTTGCTTTTCGACTTTCTGATCATTTCACTGATTTTCATATTGGTTTTCCCCTTTCCGTGTTAGGAGCATATAGTGTATAAGATCGGCGACGTCTACAAAAAACTGATATTGACCTATTCCCCTCTTTTCCAGTACTTTCTTAAAGTCTGAACGCATTTCAGTGAGATTTTTGAGAATCATAGTCAAAAAAATGGTCATTTCAACCGGGTCCACATCACGCCGGATCAATCCTTCATCTATTCCTGATTTTATCGCATTGCATGTTATGGCGAATGTATCCTGGCGAAGCTTGAGAATTTCCTTTGCAACTTCGCTGACATCGTTGCTATCTTTGATGTCGAACCTTCCCGACCGGAAATAAAGATATGCTCGGTTATGATCTGGATACTTGTTAACAAACTCAAAGTATACTTTTGCGATTATGTCCAGTATTTCGATTCCTGTTTTGCAGCTTTTTATGCTTTCTTCTATCATGGAATTAATGATTCTTACACCGCGCAGTACAACTGTGAAAAAGAGTGACTCCTTGTCTTTGAAGTAGAGGTAAAGCGTAGCTTTGCTCAGCTCAACTTCATTAGCAATGTCGTCCATTGAAACATTATCGTAACCTCTGGAGAAGAATAGTTTCTCCGCTACATCAAGAATGTAGCTGCGTCTTCGCTCTTTTTCCTGTTCTTTCATTTCCTTTATTGACAATTTCATCACCAAAACGAACATTAGTTATTTAAATTACTGATAGTAACAATTATGACTTATAGTCACAATGAAATATAAAAGTTTGTACTTTGTTAAGATGATTTATTTGCACGATAATCTAATGCATAAGGAAGGGGTCCGTTGCAAAAAATCTGGCTTTTTCACAAAATCAGTAAAAACCACCACAATTCGGAAAGTTAATAATTTTCATTCGGAAGAAAATGATACATAAAGGTGAAAATTATAGTGTCAAATTGCAGAAATATTTTTTGCAACGGAACCATTTTAAGTACCATCTTACATTCAATAAGATAATTTCACCTACAAAGTGTTTCCATTTAAAGGAAATGATGATAGAAAGAGGAATTCAAGTTGATCACAGTACTATAATGGGTTCCGTTGCAAAAAATCTAGTTGTTTTACAGCAATAGTAAAAAACTTCGTAATTAGGAAAGTTAATAATTATCTTCATCCAAAAAATGGTACATCAAGATACCAATCATAGCCTCAAATTGCGAGAGGAAAATTTTTGCAACGAAACCAAAACCTCTAATTTCAGAACTTTAGGTATATTGCTATTAGGTTTTACCTCAAAACCTGACGGTTTTCCTGAGTACTACTTAATTTCTTCTCCATTTTTCCCGCATTTACAGCCTAAACGTAAGGTTTTACCAAAAGCTAATGGTGCTATACATTTGGTAAGCGGATGTCAATTAAGAAAAACAATCATGTGAAAACATTCCAGACAGGGTCATGACCCTATAACATCTCTAAAGCATTACCAGAGCCTTTCTTTTACAGATTACGAAATGAGGGACATAGAAAAGAGGCTTACTGAGTGGGGAATTCTTAGAAAAGGAGTTTAACAGTTAATGAAGGCTCTTAATTTCCCAAACACTTGCTTTTTTGTCACAGATTTAAAAATTTACAAAGCGAAATTATTTTGAGATAAAACATTTTACATCTTTTTCCCAATATAAAATACATATCCATAATACTGTTTGTATTTTGAATACAAGTCTGCCTCACGCCTCATAAATGCAATCATATCCTCAACGGTTTTATTTCCCGCATGTTTTTTCAAGAATTCCTCTTGCCTTGTTTTTTGCGGAATAAAATAATTGTCTATCCAACAATTTTCAGGCAGCGTAAATGCGGCAACAGGAATATAACCTGTTTTTTGCATGATGGAAATATTATACCCTATTGTGCCAATTTCAGGAACTGCGTCCAACCACCACTTCTCAATTTCAGCGGGGCGTTCATCGGTAAACCATGACTCATATGTTACGGCAATATAACCATCTTTTTTGAGGAAGCCTTTCCAGTGATTCAAGCCTTTTTCAAAACCTATATTGGCAATAGCCCCCTCAGACCATATAAGATCAAATTCGTCATTCTGAAACGGCAAATTATCCATTGAACCGACAATACCTTTTACCCTGTTCTGCAAACCAAGTTTTCCGGCTGTTGCGTTAAGTTTATCAATCGAGCCGGCGTAAAGGTCGAGGGCGGTGATGGTTGCTTCTGTATTTTGTGCCAGAACCATTGTTTGAAAGCCTGTGCCGCAGCCTAAATCGGCAATTTTTGTTTTGTTTGAAAGATTTCCGATAAAACCTAATGCCCTGATGGTTTCTTCGGGGCTGCCGGGTCCCTGCCGTTCAAGCTCTGTGAAAAATTCATTGATGAGGGCAAAATCAAATTCGTGGATTGTTATTTCTTCCATTGTCATACTCCTTATCTTCTAATTATACCTTTGGCTTTTTCTGCCTTAACGATTTTTGCTATGTTTTTACGCATGTGCTTATTCTTTGATGAACAAAAAAAATGAGGCTCTTATAGATTTAAAACGAGCAGTTAAACTTAATCCTAAGTATAAAGAAATGGCAAGAAGTGATAAAGATTTTGAAAAGCTGTGGGAAGACAGGGACTTTAAGGATATAATTACAGTCAACCAAGTGTAATTTCCATTTAGTAACACTTATTTAAATCGATATCTGTAGACACCGAAAAAAGTGCCTATATTTTTCTTATAGCTTTTTTGCATTTGATGAGGCCGTAGTCGGAGTAAACAAGTGTATTCCTATATACTATGGAACAATCACGAAAACAAACACATAGGCAATTGTGGGAAAAAGGAATTGAAGCTATCAATATGATTAAAATCCCAAAACCAATTTTATTCCCACATCAATAAGAGTTTTCAGAACTATTTTCCATGATCAGAAACTCAATTGATTATTCAGAATACGAGATTCAGAGGAGCAATTTTGAGTTTTGGGATCAGCTCATAGATTTACATATTTTTTTGAATTTTTTGCAACGGAACCAAAAATCTCAAATCCTAAGAAAAATTGGCACGCTGCCGTCCAAAAGACTGTCTTTTTTTTAGAACGATTTTCGTGTGTGTGGTTTTTTAGTAATTATCCGCAGCGGTCCAACATAATCTCAAGCACATACATGGAGCAAATCTATAATTTTTTATAGAAGTATGCTACTTTTACTTATTACTTATTTATTTAATTAGTACAGTACTTGCAATGTAGTTCCAAATATACTTTAAGATTCAGTCTACGAAAAATCTAACTTTTATTCAGTGACCATTGCAGGTGATTGTGAATCTTAATTGAGTTAGTTAAAATAGTTGGTTATTGACTAAATTTAAAAAATACTGAATTTAGAATGTGATCCAACCAAAATGGAGTCAAAAAATATGAGTAAAAGTAAAGGAATGAATGCAGCCTCACTATTGGCTGGGTTGCTGCTTTGTATGGTATTAATGCAGACTGCATTTGCAGCAGGGAATGAAAATCAGTTCGCTGTGAATTTTACCAATACAGGCAACATGAATGACAGCTCGATCACAATATCCCCAACAATAACACAGAATGAACTTGCGACAGGGAATGCAATTGCCAACAATACAACTACAGGAAATGCAACTAACGATAATACAATTACAGGGAATACAACTAATGAAAATACAATAATAGAGAATGCAGCAGTAAATTCCGTAAGCCCATCTAGCTATTTTACAAGTTTAATTGCAGGAAGCAGCACCCAGTTAACAGTGAGTTTTACTAATGGGGGTAATGAAACACTTATTTTAACACCGAAAGTAGTAGCCACGCCTAATAGTCTGAACAACATAAATGAAAGCTGGATTACTATATCTCCGACAAATGCAACGGTAGCTCCGGGCTCAGTACAGAATTTCGTCGTTGAAATAAATGTCCCCAAGGATACAGAGATCGGGGACTATCAAGCCACTATAGCCTTTACTGATGATCTTGTGCCAAATTCCATCCAATATGTCAATTCAACGCAACTTGATGTTTCAGTTCAAGCTCAGCCGAAGATCGAGCTTCAGACAAGTTATATTTCTGATAACGTTGAGACCGGAAAGGACTATGAATATAAGATAAAAATCAAAAACGTAGCGGCAAAAGATATCACACTTGATCCAAAACTGTATAAATATAATTGGGGAAATACACCAGCATTTGGCAATGATGCAATCGAAATCTCTGCACCTTCAACTATAAAAGCAGGTGAAGTCAATAATATGACCATGCGGGTCCATGTTCCTGAAAATGCAACCGGAGCTTACGATGGATACATTGACATGGGTGTTGATGGGAAAGTAAATGATGGATCCTCACCGCAAATAAACCTGGGATTCAGTGTTTGGCAACAGCCTGTAGTTCCTTACGTGAAAACCTTTAACACCACAACCGACGCTCCGATAATGATTGAAGTTTCGACTTCTAAGTATGACTCGGATATGGGGTTGCGTATCTCACCTATAAAGGAAAACCCATCGTTTGAACTCGGACTAACATGTAATTCCAGCCCTGTGAATATGACCCTTGTGAAATCAGTTGAAAGCGCCTCTCCCAATATTGGAAGTTCCTACCCAATATGGGCAATAGAGAATGGAAGCAATTATCAAAATTACTATGATAGTTATGTAAAAACCTATAAGGTACCTGGAGCAATAGGAGATTGGAAACTTACCATTCTCCCAAAGAATACGAACAACTTTGGATATTCGATAACTGAGGAAAATAGCAACCTAGCAATAACAGGGAATGAAACTATCGATAATACAATGACAGAGAATAAAACTACCGAGTAAAACAATCTAACAAAATAATTGCCTAGATAATTCATAAAGAGAAAAGATGACAAGTAAAATTTCGAGAATTTCGTAAATCAAATATAAAAGAAACTGAGAACATAAATGAGTTAGAGCCTATCTGAAAAGTCAATAATGGCATGTTGTAGAAATTACAATAAAGTTACAATAAAGTTACAATAGGTCACAATACTTTGGGGATAGGCTCTAAGTCAACACTTTGACTGATTTGTTGCCTTTTTTCAGCAATTCCAGTGAAAAATTCTGATTTTGAAGCACCTAAAAAGTAAAAAGGCAACAATTTAAATGAAGTGTTTCCATTCGTATTTCTCAGGCACTGTTAAATACTTTTAAGACATTTGGAGTGTTGTCAAGCAAAACCTTGATTGGGGTAAATGTGCAAACGAATTTACAACGTCTAAGGGAGCCAGGTTCTAGGGTTTCTTGGCTCCCTACCTCGTCTCTTAGATTGTAACACCTGGTACTTTTCTGCTTAATTGTGAGACATCATCAGAAGCTTACATACTTGCAGTGTGCAGGTTTTTCTGTAAAATTGCAATAAAGCTAAACTGGGTTCCGTTGCAAAAAATCTGGCTTTGTTACAAATAAGTGTAAACTTTCACAATTAGGAAAGTTAATCACTCTAATCACCAGATAACTACGGAAATATTATTTTTGCACCACAACAAAGAAAAGTGATATTATAAGTTTGTTAAATGCTTCTGCAGTTATTACTTGAAGAGTCTTGAAAATATTGTAAATCCTAATTTGACTATTACTACTACGATAATGCACCCCAATAAGTATTCTAATAACTGATTTATACATTCTTTTCGGTTCATGTTTTGATATAAGTCGTCAAACTTTGTTATCTTTTTTGGTATGTTTTTTGCTTGCTCTTTGGTAGCTTCTGATCTGATTTTCCTTATGGATTAACTGTATTTAGAGGTAATAGAAAGGAGAAAAATAATAGATCATAAAAGGTTCCGTTGCAAAAAATCTGTTGCGCAGGAATATTATTATGAAGTTGCTTTTCATGCTACTTACTTAATTTAATACTGTGTAAAACTTGAACAAAAACAAAATAGTTATGTACCTTGTTTTATTATTTACTCACTTGTTGAGCTGATCCCAAAACTCAAAATTGCTTCTCAAAATTTCGTATTCTGAATAATTAATCAAGATTTCTGATCGTGAAAATTATTTCTGAAACTCTTAATGATTGAGAATAAAACTAGTTTTGGGATAGGCTCATAGCCTAAAAAGGCAGCAAAATTATTTTTGCAACGGACCCCATTAACCTGGATTTATACCTGGGAAGCCGCATTAATCCCCACTTGTGCTTTTTTGGCTCTGGGTTTGGTATATATTAGACATGTTTGGGAAGGTGGTGACGGTGGACGCGAGAAAAGCCATTCTGAGAAGGCAGCCGGTGAAATTAAAATGGAATCAATTGTCAGGTGATTGGCTGTTTTAATAGTCTGCCTTATCATTATTTATATTGTCTATCTGAAATTATTAAGGTTCAGACAGTATGAAGCCTTCAGCCTGCTTCTTTTTTTTTATTTTGTTGCTCTTTTCAATCAACGTAGTGGAAGCAGGATCAGTAATTACTTTAAGTCCGGATGATGGTTCTCAATCAAACCAGAGAGCGATAAACGAAGCTATTGAAACCGTGTCTAATGCAGGCGGGGGCACTGTACATCTAAACAGTGGTATTTATTTCGTCGATGGCCCGGTCTATGTCCGTACAAATGTTCTTCTTGATGGCAATCCCAAAGCCATAATTAGAGTTTCCAAAACGTCAAGTCAGTGGTTTACTGGAAAAATAGGAATCCTGACCTTTAAGGGTTATAGGGGGAGAAACATTATAATTCAAAATTTTCAGATAGATGGAAATCTTGACCAACTCCCTCGATCTTTCGCGGATTCTGACGGCGGGGATCACAATTGCGAAAGAGCAATTTATATTCAAGGTTCCACGGATGCGTTTCTAAGTAATGTTGAAATTGTCAACATGAAGATTTATGACTGCTACAGTGACGGGATACATGTTCAATTTGCGAACAACGTACTATGCTCTGATAACTTCGTTTCAAATTGCCAACACTCGGGAATATTTTTTGTAAGTGTCATTAATGGATTAATCGAAGGAAACGAGGTCGCAGGAATCACAAGCGACTGCCTTCGTTATGATAACTGTGTAGATAATATATTCCGTTATAATATTTTCTGTTCTTATACCGGCGATAACAATAAAGGAGCACACAAAGGAGGTCAAAATGGGGTACAGATTGCAGACCAGGGGTATTCTCATGGTGGAGGATCTGATAAACCAACCACAACCCAAAATATAGAGGGATATGGTAACACATTTGCCAACACTGGACTTCGGGAGGTTTGGATTGATCCCACCCTGAAGAGTTCGAAAAATGTTTACCTCCACGATAACAAGTTTGTAGAAGGAAAGGAAATTGAAACAGATGGATTCTCAGTTGAGGGAATATCATTCACAAACTCACCAACAAAGTATTTGTAACAAAATAAGGTTCCGTTGCAAAAAATCAAAGCATTTTACAAAATCGTTGAAAACCTTCACAATAAGATAATTTTAGTAAGCAAATTTGGGTTAAAATGACATTTAAAGGGAAGAAGAATAACCTCAAAGTACAGAAAAATTATTTTTGCAACGGAACCTAGCATGTCACTACCTTTGATTTCCTTTTTATTTTATTATATCCGTAGCAGATATTTTTTGCAACGGAACCCGAATAGTTAATCCAATGTTAGGATTTCAGTCTTTTCAATCTGCTAATAAGACTTTAAAAGTAATTGAAGCTATGAATATGATTAAAAAAGGACAAGTAAATGATCTTTACTTTGGTCTTAATGAAGTCAAATACATTAATCAATTATTTAGTATAATTTTATAATG
>Ga0183099_1001092_pt1 | contig 16542 bp, 14 predicted proteins | sample Biomet1_FD_127788 | JGI IMG/M metagenome (GOLD analysis project Ga0183099, IMG submission 127788) | Microbial communities from bioreactor (seeded with anoxic lake sediment) at LBNL, California, USA - Biofuel metagenome 1 | ecosystem: Engineered > Bioreactor > Anaerobic > Unclassified ... | reverse complement strand
TCGCAAAGACATCATGCACACTCAGTTACGCGCGATTCTGCGTGCTTCCGTGTTCGGTAAGCTGCGTATCATGTTCCCAATGATCATCTCTGTGGAAGAGTTAAATATGTGATGCATCCGAGGTATGGAATGAGTTTTGGAGAATCCCAATGGTGCATCATGACTTTGAGTGTCGGGTTGAATACATAGATTTTGAACCACTCTGAAAGGGTGATATGCCAGCGGTTCCAGAAATCAATGAAGTTGGGTGCTGTGAAGGGGTGGTTAAAATTCTCAGGGAGTTTGAATCCAAGAAGTTGCCCTGCGCCGATTATTATATCCATATAGCCAGAGAAATTAAAATATACATAGAGGAGGAAGATTGTTGATGCCATCGCAAGCCAGAGTGTTAGTATGTATGGTTGATCAGTCATGGCGCGTTGTATCAGTGCGGCAAAAAGAGCCGAAAGCTATATCTTGAATTTCTACCGGAACAAATGAGTGAATCCAATTTATGGCATTAGCATCGTGCCAAAGTTTGAGAATGGGCGCTACGGTGAAAACTTTAATATATCCTGTCAGCATTCGAGATACAGAGTGGGATACAAGGGGTTCAGTTAATGATTTCATCGACCGCTGAGGAAAGTGATCCTGCCATAATTGGATGGGACCTGAGACGAGGTAAGGGAAGAAACAGACGTAGTTGAAATAAGAGATCAGCCCAATGTCTTCTGCGATCGCTCCGCTGGTCCTGTCTACGATTAGATGTACGATTCTGAAAAACATGTAGGACATGCCTAATTCTAGGTATGGGAACTGGAGGTAAGGAAGAAAACCAACGAAAGTGTATCGTTTTAAGTAGATGAACGTGAATAAGATGACTGCGATTTCTACGCTAAGGAGTCTGCGTCCCAAGGCAGAGTGTGAGTTCTTTATGAAGGCGTACCCGAGAAGCAGCAAGCCTCCCAGCGGGAGTAATTGAACTGATGAGCTTGCAAAGCTAGCAACGAAATAGACATTGGCAGCGAACAAAACCCATGGCCGCATGCTCTCGAATACGGTCCGGTAACAAATGATAGTAGTTAAGAAAAAAACTAGGAATTCGAGAGGGTTGAAGCTCATTAAAATATTCCAGACTAGGCAGTGCGTTCTGCCACGGTATTAATGAATTCTCCCACAGTCTTCAGTTTTCCGATTTCGGCAGCATTCAATTTGATACCAAATTCTTTTTCACAGGTGACGACAATTGTAATGTGAGTCAGGGAATCCCACTCCTCAATATCTGCTGCTGTCATTCCGTCATAAAGTTCAAGCGTTTCGTCTTCGAATATATCCCGAAAAATCACAGTGATTCGATTGTGAATTTGTTGGCGATGCTGATCCATGTGAACTCCATATTGGTCGAGCCTACGGACGAGGACTGATGTGATTATCTAGTGATTTTGCTTGATGGATGTCAAGTTGGAAAATTCTTTTAATCTCAGTCTCTTCAACGATGGAATACCCTAAGCAGGGGTAGAGGTCGGCCACCATTTTGTTTTTTGGTGTTGGCAAATATAATCCTATGAGAGCTGATACGCTTCGTTGCTTTGCGATCTCAATAAGGTCGTTATGGATGAATTGTTCCATCCCTCGGCAGAGTACTCTGCAGCTCATAACCCATGTGTCAATTTCAAGTGTGTCGCCATTGGGTTGTAAAATAACGCCGGAGATGAGTCCGTTGTCTCCGAAACTGTCTGTCAAAGTGTAGCACCGGCAGATGGCCCCGTGCTCAACTTTTTGCAGCAGTTCTGTTTCTGTGTAACGCGTTGTCGTAAGATGGAACTGGTTGCCCTTATTGATGAGTTGGGCAATACGAGGCAGAGAAAAATTATCCAGGTAGCTCGCTTTGGAGTGCATATCCAAGCTCTTTAGAAATGTCTCTGTATCAGTTGAAGACGCTTGCAATTGCGCTCGGCATGCATTCCCTTTGTACATATCGTTACGGCATGAGTCCTCATCGGTATAAGCGGTCAATTCAAAATAACGGCCTTTGTCCAGAGCCCTGACATACAGCGCTGGGTCTTCCGGAAGATCTGGTACGGTAACCATGGGCAGTTCGCGGCTTACAAGAGCTCTTTCTGCGGGGTTGTCATCAAGGAAGACCAATGAGCTAAGTGAAATGTTTAATGTTTTCGCAATGTGGCGGATATTGTCTGCTTTGTTGTTCCAATTGGCTATGAATAAGGCAATATCATCCAGATTAAGCAGCATGTCCGGATGTTCTGCGAATGGTTGCTTCGCGAGACTTTCTTCATTTTTGCTGCACACAGCAAGGATGATGCCGCGTTGTTTTAACGCGAGTACATAGCGTTGCAGGTCCAGGTGTGCTTCACCGTCGGTGCCATACCCTAGTCGGATTCCTTCCATGCCATCGTCGCCTATAACTCCACCCCAGAGGGTATTGTCGAGGTCCAGTACAAGGCACTTGGCCGATTTGCCTTTTAGACCACACAAGAGGCGCGCCGCATGGAAAGAGACCATACCGAAGGCGTCATGGCTGAATGGGAATTTGGAATGATACCAATAGGGCTCGTTGGACCACTGGCGTTTGCCGAAGAGGGAAGAGATATAGTCAAGGTCGAAAATGGTCATCCCCGGGCCACAATTCTCGGTAAGAATCTGGTTGAATTGATTTAAAATGCTAGTGCGACTCCAAGAAATTTGAGGCGCGTGATTGCCGAAAACCCGATCTGGAGGGAGGTCTGCATTATTTTGGAATATATATGCAGAACAGTGAGTGCTTATGGCTTCCCAGAGGTTTTTTAGCCTAGCGTAAACCACTCGCGCTTGCGCATGGTTTGTACAATCTGGGAACTTTTCACGAGGCAACACATCTCGCCAGGAGTTGAATAACCAAATAACGTCTGGCTTAAAGGCGTAGAGATCTGATGTTGGATCAAAAAGCATCTGCTCTGCTGTGTCGAATTCAGCAAGAAAAATCGTAAGCTCAAAGCCTTCAAGTGTTGCCCATAAGCGAAGAGTCTCAGAAAAATGGTCAAGCGAACAGTAAAATGGGACAAGAGCGATTCGTAATGGTTGTAGATTCGCATTGGCAAGATTGATTTTTTTGAGCGTACGAAGATAGCCGTTCTGGGTTGGGAAGTCCGCCGCAGGGTCTGCTGATTTTCGTAGAAGTGCCAAAGCTTCTTGGTGCTTGCCGTTGGCGATGAGTCCTTTGCACGTTTCCCCCGTGTCTGTTGGTACGGACATGGCTATCCCTCTGAAAAGGTTGATTGAGTGAATCCAACCTGAACTTTGGCACTGCAAAGGATTTTATTGTCTTGTAATCGTTTGATAGAGGCCTTGAGGGTGAGAACATTTGATTCCGTTGAAACATGGTCTATTGTGGCACTTACAAGAAGCTTGTCATCGAGATAAGCAGGGGCCGTGAATTTAAGTTGCATGCTATGCAACAACGCGGATTCTCCTGGGCAATGTACACCAATCAGGCGTGATACCAGTCCTCCAAGCAGCAATCCATGGACAACACGGCCTTCAAAGCCACGGTCCTTGGCGAAGTCCGCATGCATATGGAGAGGGCTTACATCTCCCGTGAGTGCTGCGAATGCATCTACCATGGACTCCGTGATTATCTGAGTGAAGGAAAACTCGTCGCCTACCGAGAGTTCTCCTATGGAATGTATTTCAACGTGTCCGTTCATCAGCTTTCTTTGATGCAAAGGTAGCCTGCTACTGTTGGGCGGAATTCAAGCGGCTTTTTGGGCTCGGTTTCTTCGACAAAGCTCTCAAGGATTTTCCAGCCTGCATCTATGAGGTGCTCCATCACTTCTTCCGGGGTATGGTAAAGAAAAATGTGGTCAGTATGAGCTGCTTTCACCGCAGCCGTAATGTATCCATAGCCACCGGGACGAGTGAGATCGTACAGACCTTTAACAAACACGTCCGGGTTTTCAAGGTGTTCCAGTACTTCTTGGCTGATGACCAAGTCGGCTTGGGTTTCGGGGGGGGCGGAAAGGATGTCTGTATTGAGAATGGTATAGCGGCTGTCGAGACCGTTATCTTGAATGATCCTGTGGGTAAATGCCAAAGAATACTCGCTAATATCTATGCCTGTACCACATGCTTTGGGCAGCGCTTGAAGAGTCTTTAGCGAGTACATTCCGCAGCCGACGCCAACCTCATAGAACGTAGACACCTTCTCTCTAATCTTGGGCAGCAACTCTCTAGTGTAGTGGTTCAGCATCCTGTGATGATGTGGCCACACAAAATGAGACAAAAATTGGCCCGGCAAGTAATGCACGGTCATATATTCTGGATCGTGGTAGCATTGCTCTAAGCATTCTGCGTAACAGCTAGCCATATATTTGCCATGTTTCTCAAAATAAAACTGAGCACGCATGGAGTCTATAGCAAATTCTGCATATCCGTTTACGGCTTCATCCCATCGTGGGTTCGGTTCGGATCCAAATACACGTTGCGCATATTCAGACAACTCGACTTCCCACTGGGAGCCAAAGTCCTTGCGACTTTGTTCCCAGCGTTGTGCGAGGAAGGCGTACCGTTCTTGCATTAACGACAAGAAGCTTTCGAAGAGTGTTTTTTGCATATCTGTTACCACGTTAGTTTGCGATGGTTTTTTACTTTAATTATGGTGAGTGGTCAACGAATCAGAGAGAGGATGTCGCGTAGATATGGCTTTAGGCGATGGCGCCGCAAGAATCAAAAAATAGATTTCAAGTCAGGTGTGGAAGTCCTCAATGCGCTATCAACGAAAAAAGTGCTCGTCCATGGATTACAAATGGGGGGCCATCTAGTGCTTGGTTGCGACAGCACGAGAACAATCTCTTGCTGAATGTGTCTGGCAAGTGGTCGTGCTGCCCATTTGACCTAAATGTGGCTTAAGTTTCGCCTTGATATCACCCTTAGACACCACCCATGATTCATATTCGCTTTAGGGCCACTTCTTTGCCCTCCCCGCGAACGTCAGGTGTTGTGCCGGTAATAGGCAGACATGGCATGGTGTATGAGGATAAATAAAATCTGCTATGCTTGCAATTTCACCGGGTAACATTGGTCCTGTATAAATGGTCATTGGCTCAACACCTGAACACGCAAGGTCTCGGCGAGGTAAGTGCTGAAAGGCTTCGTTGCGGCAGGCCTGACGTGTGTCCAATCGAAATACGCTTTTTCATCATTCATGAACCGCATATTAATGACTGGGATGCCAAGTTTTTTCAGTTGTGGATGATACTTTGCGAACTCATTTTCATAGAACTCATCGTGCGGGATATTCCTTTGCGCCCAATCGGCCATAGGTAAATCGACTATAACTAGCCGGATACCGTCTGCGGAGGCCTTTTGAGCCATCTTTTGCAGAACAACAAAAGCACCATTATAGTATTCTTGTGGAGAAAGTTGAGGTGTCTTTCTTTTTATAAATTTGCATTTATCCGTGTCGGTGAGGGGAAGTTCATTAAATCGTTTTCGTTCCTTTGCTTCCCAGGACTCAGCACTCCCTCTATGATACCAAAAATTTGCCAACGCGTCCCAACTCGCTCGCAGCACCATGAAATATCTCAAAATGAAATGAGCTGGTTTGTGAAAAAAAAGTGGGACATTTTTCAGCGGATCAGAGATTTCCCAGGTGCCATAGTCAGATTGATTAAAACTAAGAAAACATACTCCCATAACAAATACAACGTCTTTGCGTTTTTCTGGGGGGATGGCAGCAGTAAGCAAGGCCAATCCCCTTGCGCACTGTTCGATATTGGCCCCATTCATTGTAAAGTTATGAATCCTATAGTTAGGCAAAAGAGAAGCTATTTCGCCAACGGGGAATGCACATCTTGTGCTCGATGCCCCAAGCAAGGCAATGTGATGACCAGGCTCCCTTAAGACGCCTCCCCCCAAAACCGTGCTCTCTATTGGGCTCATGGGGTTGTCTATGGAGTATGTGTCGATATTTTTTTGGGGAGGCCAAAAAGGGGTAACGCAAAGCCAAAGCAACACGTGGAGAGTAAGCAGAAGGCCAGAGACATAAAGAAAGAAACGAAGAAGAGCGTGCTTTGGGGTGGCGTGGTGTTGGTTACTTGAACCGTGAGCATTATGCGGCTTCATACGGATGAGAGCCTCCAATGGCAATCCAGGAGAGTTGTCTATTAGAGTGAAGTGTGATCTGTTTCTTTATAATAAAGGAGCAATTGAACTCACAATAATATAAAACAAAAGCATATAACAGCGCATGTAAAGTGTAAAGTCTTCGTAAGCGTGGTCCATTGCCCAGTTGGGCCACCTTGTCCACACGGGAACATGCGTTTTGACGCTGCAAAGCCAGATTCATTGAGTTCAAGATTGTTAAGATGATGAGCCAGTAGAGGCTGGCCGGGTCATCACGGGCATTTGCCGCGAGCACATGGTCTGTTTCCGAAAGACCTGTGCGATTTTCGGCGTGAGCCAGGACTTATACCCATCGCCTGCTGCCACACCACCTCTTTCATGTTGCCCGCGGTAGGGGCTTTGAGTAAGCATAGCCATTAGCTTTACAAGAGAGACCGCGTAGGCGGGAAGGGTGTGGGCGGCATGCAGTGTGTGGTGATGACGGATGAGGTGACGCTTGTGTGCAAGAACGAGCTGATCCGCAAAGTGGATAGGCAAGCCCTGAAACTTTTAGGCTACATGAAGGTCACCGTATTGGCCGAGGGCGCGGCCGCTGTGGAGCACATCGTTGCTCACCGCCCCTCTCTTGTTGTTACCAGCGGCGACATGGACGACATGGACGCCTGCGAGTTGACGCGGCAGCTACGCCGAGCGGGCAGCAATATGCCCCCCGTGGTTGTGTTGACGAGCGAAAATCGTGAACAGGACGTGCTGGACGCCATCACAGCCGGGTGCGGCGGTTATGTCCTGCGCCCGTACAATCTGGGCACCATTCGCAAACATCTTGAACAAGCACGCTCCTTGGCCGAATTTACGGAAATTGAGCTGGAGCAATTAGGCGTGGCTCAGGGGCTTTTGGAGGCTGGCGACTTTAACGCCGCCCTGGAGGAATACGAAGAGGTGCTGACGGCCACCGACGAGGCGCAGCGGTACTTCAATCAGGGCATAAAGGCGCTTGGAAATAAGAAGTATGGCCAAGCCATTATCGCCTTCAACAAAGCGCTGAGACTGAGCGAGTTGTACGGCGAGGCCTATAAAGGCATGGCGGAAGCCTACAAGGGCAAGGGCGACATGGGCCAGTATGAGAAGAACCTCAATCTGGCCGCAGAGATTTTTGCCCAGCAGGATCGTTTTGACGAAACCAAGCAGATTTTCGCGGATATTTTGAAGATTCAATCTGAGGCCATTAACCCCTACAACAGCCTGGGGGTAACCCTGCGCAAAAAAGGGGATTTCACCGGGTCCATTCAGGCCTACAAACAAGCCCTCGCACTCACCCCGGAGGATGAAAACATCCACTACAATATCGCGAAAGCGTGCTACACCGCCGGCCAGGAGGACAAGGCCAAAAAATACATCGAGGAGGCCTTGAACTTGAACCCGGAGTTTATGGAGGCACGTCGACTGCTTGCTGCCATTACCGGGAAAAAAGTTCAGGCAGCGCCGCCTGCCGCCTCTGCTCGCGCCCAATGCAGCGCCTGGAAAACGGTTATTGACGAGTAGAGCTTTCCCCCTCTCGTTTGGCCCCGTTTGCCCTTCCTGCTTGCAACAGAACTGTTTGGCACACCCCCTTCCATGACAGCGCTAACTGCCAGGAGAACCACGCTATGAGCGAAATGACTGCACTCAAAAATCCCGTACGCATCGGCTGGATAGGCACAGGAGTGATGGGCGTTTCCATGTGTGCGCACCTGATGGCCGCAGGCTGCCCAGCCACCGTGTATAATCGCACCCGCGCCAAAGCGCAGCCCCTGTTGGACAAGGGCGCAACCTGGGCAGAGACCCCGCGTGAGGTTGCCCAGGCTGCGGATGTTGTTTTTACCATCGTGGGCTACCCGACGGATGTGCGCCGCGTGTATTTGGAGGCGGATGGCGTTTTGGCGGGCCTTTCCGCTGGCGCTGTCGCTGTAGATATGACGACCACCAGCCCCAGCCTTTCGGCGGAGATTTTTGCTGCTGCTGCCAAAATTGGCGTGCATACCCTGGACGCGCCTGTTTCCGGCGGGGATGTGGGCGCAAGGAATGCGGCGCTGTCCATTATGGTGGGTGGGGAGGCGGATGTTTTTGAGCGCGTTCGTCCGCTGTTTGAGCGCATGGGCCGCATCATCGTCCATCAAGGCCCAGCCGGGGCCGGCCAGCATACCAAGATGTGCAACCAGATCGTCATCGCCGGCAGCATGATCGGCATGTGCGAAAGCTTGCTGTACGCCACTCGCGCCGGGTTGAACCCGCAGGTGATGCTTCAGTCCATCGCCAAGGGCGCGGCTGGGTGCTGGAGCCTGGAGAATCTGGCTCCGCGCATTCTAAAGGGCGATTTCGCGCCCGGTTTTATGATCGACCACTTCATCAAAGACATGGGCATAGCCCTGGACGAGGCGGGCCGCATGGGGTTGGTGCTGCCCGGGTTGGAGCTGGTGCGCGGGCTGTATGAAAAATCGGCCGCTGCGGGCCATGGGCGCGATGGCACCCAAGCTTTATTCCTGGCCTTGCAGGAGCTTGCCGGTCAGTAATGCGCGTGCGTGGATATCCGCTTTTTTGTTTTCCTCTTGACGAAAGCGCCGAAACATAGCTAGTTCTCTAGGTAATCAGAACTTTGGGCCTCGCGAGGCTGTCGCTTTGACAGATGCTTGTGTTGTCCATTGGGCAGGGAGCACTGGTCATGGCCGATACCCCCCCCGTTGCCGTGAAAGAACTCAATGCGTTGGCTCGTGTTGGCGAGTTGCTGCGGTTGCTGAACTCCGCCCGACAGCCGGAGCACCTTGCCAAGGACTTGCCGCCGCTGTTGCGCGAGCTTTCTTGCTGTACAGCGGTGGGCGTGTGCGTGCGCGGGCACAGTGCAATAACGACGGTTCGGCTGGGGCCGGGCTTGGATTGGTTGATGCCGGAGGGCTGCGTGACAGCCGGGGACTCCACCGCGCTGGATGACTTGATCCAGAAGCTGCAAAACGCTGGCCTGGAGATGTCGGGGCGCGACCAGATTCTTTCCGGCGGGTTGGGCGCGGGTTGTGGCGGCGCAGTCTTTTTTTCTCCTCTCCATGGGGCGGAAGCCCTGCATGGCTTTTTGCTCTTCGTCCATGATTCCCCGACTTTTTTTACCCGTGAACGGACGGACTTTTTGCTGGGCTTGAGCGAGAGCACGACCCTGAGTCTTTCGCGCATGGATGCCGCACGCGAATTGCGCGACTGCGAAGAACGCAACCAGGCGCTTTTTGAAACCGGCAATGCCGTGAAGTTGCTTGTTGAGCCGGGTACCGGGCGCATTATTGCCGCCAATTACCGGGCTCTCGATTTTTACGGGTACACCCACCAGGAATTGCTCGCCCTCAACATCTTTCACATCAATACCCTGGCGGAGCCGGAGCTGCGCAAAATCATGTCCCGCGTGGGCGATATTGCCAGCGATCCGTTCCATTTTCAGCATCGACTTGCCAATGGGACTCTGCGCGACGTGGAAGTGCTTTCCAGCCGCATGCCCTACCAGGGCAGAATCGTGCTGTATTCGCTGGTGGTGGATGTGACCGAGCGCGAGCGGATGTATGAACAGATAGAGAGCTTGGCGCGGTTCCCAGGGGAGAACCCCAACCCGGTGCTACGCATCTGCTCGGATTTGCAAATAGTGTACGCCAACAAGGCCAGCACGCCATTTTTAAATCAATACAACTGCGAGCTGGATGGCCCAGCGCCGGAGGCCTTGCGAGAGGGTGTTGTCCGGGCACTTCAAAGTGGGCGGTCTCAAATTGTGGAATTGCCCGTGGGCGAAAAAGCATATTCCATGAGCATCAGCCCCATTCGCCAGGCCGGATATGCCAACATTTACGGCATGAACATTACTCCTCATAAGCGGTTGGTACAGGCCCTGCGAGAAAGTGAGGAGAAGCTTTCCGTCACCCTTAATTCCATAGGGGACGGGGTCATTGCCACCGACGAGGAAGGCCTGGTGGTACACATGAACCCCACAGCCGTCCGCATGACCGGTTGGAAGTTGCGCCAAGCCATAGGTCAGCCTTTGACGACAGTTTTCAATATCGTCAACGCCCATACCCAGGCCCCGGTGGATAATATCATTCAGCGCGTGCTGGACAGTGGCGAGGTGGTGGGCCTGGCCAACCACACGGTGCTGATTTCACGCGATGGCTCACGGTACCATATAGCCGACAGCGCCGCGCCCATGCGCGATGGCTCCAAACATATTTTGGGCGTTGTGTTGGTTTTCTCCGATGTGAGCGCCGAGTATGCCGCGCGCGAGGAATTGCGCGAGAGCGAAGAGCGCTTTCGCCTTTTGGTGGAGAACGCGCCAGACGCCATCTTTGTTCAGGTGGGAGGGCGCTTCGCCTATGGCAACGCTGCTGCGGTTGCCTTGTTCGGCTTTAAGGCCACGGACGAGTTGTTGGGCACAGAGGTCGTTTCTGCGTTTCACCCCGAGAGCCGTGCTGCGGTAGCCGAACGCATCCGCGCCCTGCGTGAGGGCCGCCCAACCACACCCAACCGGCCACTCATGGTGCTGCGTGCAGATGGCACCACGCGTCATGTGGAAACCTCGGCGGTTCCGTTTATGTTTTCGGGCGAGCGCGGAGCCTTGGTCTTTGTGCGTGATACCGAGGCCAAACAACAGGTGGAACTGGCCCTGCGCGAACGCGAGGCTGTGCTGAGGGCCATGCTGGAAAGTTTGCCCTTTGATTTTTGGGCGCGCGGCCGCGATTTGCGGGTGTTTTTGCAAAGTCGTGAGTGTGTGCGCATCTGGGGAGATTTGAAGGGCAAGGCCTTTAGAAACAAGGGAATACCGCAAGCGACATTGGAAAGCTGGCGTATAAACAACGAGCGGGTGCTTTCCGGCGAAGTGGTGGGCGAGGAAGGCGTCATCGAACTCCCCTCGGGCGAGCAGCGCTATATTCGTGCGGTACTTGCGCCCATTCAGGGGCCAGATGAAGTTATTGGCTTCTTGGGTGTGAACCTGGACCTGACCGAACGCAAAATATACGAGGAAGAATTGGCTGCGGCCAAGGTGCAGGCCGAGTCGGCCAACCATGCCAAAAGTACATTCTTGGCCAACATGAGCCATGAAATCCGTACTCCCCTCAACGGCATCATGGGCATGATGCAATTGCTGAACACCACCACCCTTGGCGCGGAACAGCGCCAATATACCGAAATGGCCCTGCGCGCCGGTGTCCGTCTTACGTCACTTTTGTCTGATATCCTTGACTTGTCGCGCATTGAGGCCGGTCGCATGCCGCTTTATGATGCGGATTTTCTTCTTGATGATGCGCTTACCGCAATGATGGAAACCTTTGGCCCACAGTGCCGCGAGCGAGGCCTGCCTCTTGAGCTTTTGCTGGAACCCGATTTGCCGGGGCAACTGCGGGGTGATGAAACGCGTGTACGCCAAGTGCTGTTCAATCTTGTCGGCAATGCCATAAAATTTTGCGATCAAGGCGGGGTGCGCATTCAGGTGGATCAGTTGCCCATCCGCCAGCCGCACCGGGCGCTGTTGCTTTTCCGTATTTCGGATAGCGGCATAGGCATTGCCGACGACAAGTTGGCCTCGATTTGCGAGCCTTTTACCCAGGTTTCCGAGGACTTCACCCGCACCCACCAGGGGGCTGGGCTGGGGCTTGCCATAACCAAGCGCCTTGTCGAGGCCATGGACGGCTCCCTGACCTTTGAAAGCCGCCTGGGCCAGGGCACAACGGTATATCTGACCCTGCCCTTCCAACTACAGCGCACCACTGCCCTGAAAGAGCAGGCTGTTGTGAGTGGTGAAGCGGGCGCGGAAAGGGCTTCGCATTCTTTGCGTATTCTGTTGGTGGAGGATGATCTGGTGAGCCAACTCGGCACACGTTGTCTGCTGGAGCGGCAAGGGTACTCGGTTCGCGTGGCGTGTAGCGGGGCCGAGGCACTGGATCAGCTCAATGGCGATGGTGCGGTGGATCTTGTGCTTATGGATGTGCAAATGCCGGAGATGGATGGCCTGGAGGCCACCAGCCGCATCCGGCAAGGGGGAATGCGGCGAGCTGTGCGCCGGGCTGCCCGTGGTGGCGCTTACGGCCTACGCTATGCGGGGGACCGAGAACTTTTTTATCCGCCGGTATGGACGATTACCTTTCCAAACCCTTTGAACTACATGAGCTTACTGAAGTGTTGGACCGTACCCTGCGCAAAGGTGGGCTGTACGATCCGGGCGTTTCCGACTAGGCTGATCCCTGGGGACAAGCCCCAATCCACCAGGAGGTCATCGCCACATGTTTGATACGCTACGCCGCCGCACCCGCAAGGCTGGCCTGCCGCCAGGCACCGTCACCTACATCGGCCCGCACCAAACACGTGTGGTGGGCGTGCAGATTATCCATTCCGATATGGCCGCTGGTGCCCAGAGTGTGCACAAGATTGAGGCTCCCACCTTGGAGGCCTGCGCCGCCTTTGTTGATGCACCGGGGCTCACCTGGATCGACATGGACGGGCTGCACGACTCTGAGCAAGTAAAGCGCCTGGGAGACATGTTCGGCCTGCACCCACTGGTGCAGGAGGATATTGTACACACCGGCCAGCGCCCCAAATTGGAGGAACTGGGTGATTGCTTGTTCGTGGTGCTGAAAATGCTGCGCTACGATGAAGAGACGCGCACAGTGGAAAGTGAGCAGGTGAGCTTCATTATACGCGGCGGTTGCCTGATTACCTTCCAGGAAAAAGCCCACGGGGATGTGTTTGGCGATGTGCGCAAGCGCCTGTTGGCCGGCACGGGCAAGCTGGCAAAAAGTGGGCCGGACTACCTCATGTATGCCCTCATCGACGCGGTGGTGGACCAATATTTTGTGGTGCTGGAGCGCATGGGCGAGGACATTGAAGAAGTGGAGGAGGCGCTTTTAACCCGGCCTAGTCCGCAAGAGCTGGAGCTTATTCACAACATGCGGCGCGAGGCACTGTACCTGCGCAAGTTTGTGTGGCCCCTGCGCGAGGTGCTGGCACGGCTGGACAAGGGGGATCTGTCCTTTGTCGATGAGGGAACCTTGGTTTACCTACGCGACTTGTACGACCACACCATCCAGGTTATGGATACCATAGAAACCTTTCGCGACATGCTCTCCGGTATGCTCGACCTGTACCTTTCCAACGTGAGTCTGAAGTTGAACGAGACCATGAAGGTGCTGACGATGATCGCCACCATCTTCATCCCCTTGAATTTCCTTGCCGCTTTGTACGGTATGAACTTTAACAACATGCCGGAGCTCAAAACGGAATACGGCTATTTTGTTCTGCTGGGCGTCATGCTCTGTATTGTTGCCGGTATGGTGCTGTTTTTCCGCCGCCGGGGTTGGTTGGGCGGAAACACCGCAAGTGAATGATGTTCCACACCTTATAAGCTTTGTCCAACTTCTCTTCGCTTTTGCCCCTGGCTTTTCTGTGGTGCTCTATGATACCTTTGCCTTCAATACATTAGGTTTGTCGATGTGTGCGATAGGCCTTAATGATGTACTGACGGGCGAACTGCTATGAAATTTTCCGTACATCCCAAACAACGCATTGTGTTGCTGGTTGCCGCAGCCGTTATCGCCGGTTCTGAGGTCTATCAGCTTATACTGCACGGCGAGGCCGGTTTACGCGGGCTGCTGGCCTACGCCCTGGCCACTGTGTGCGCCTTTGTGGCCTTGCGTGCGCCGAAATCTCCAGAGATTTCACAACCGGGTACGCTGGATGCTCATCTGGCAGACGGTTACGCCCCCGCCAAACGCAAGCAAAGAAAAGCGCGGAAGCACGCTGATGCACCCGCCGCGCAGTTTGACCAAGCGGCTCCGGCTTCCGGCATGTCGGAAGAAGATGTCTTGTCACAGGTCGACAAATACCACGCTTTGATAGTGCTGGCTGGGCAAAGGCTGTACGAGACACTGCTGGATCGGTTCGTCTGGGAAGATGTGAATGAGGAGCGCAGCCTTACCGCTCGACAAATTTTTTCAGAATCCTGCATCATCCTCGGCTATTATCTCGTAAGCTTGTCCCTTTCCGGCCCTACCACCAAGAGCCTGCTGCGCAGCATCGACGGAGACCTCAAGCTGCGGACCACTGCAACCATCATCGGCCTGGAGGGCAAGTGCGCTCCCATACCGGGGGAGGAGCTGAGCCCGACCTGCAAGGCTCTTACTGCGCACAACCTGTCTTTGCTCGACTCCTTTCGACATTTGTTTGCCCGCACGGTGGAGAACTTTCACCGCGGCCATCCCTATCCGCTCAATGATCTGCTCGGCGGCATTTTTATGCTCTTTGAGGGGCACGTGTCGCCGGAACCGGATTATTGGGAACATAAGTACGGGGATGCCGTGTATACGGTCATAGACGAGATTGCCGCGGAGCGTCGCGGGCGGGGTGCTGAACAGCTCTCAACGGATGTTTTGACCGAGGCGCGGCAGTAAGCGCGGCAACTCCAGGGAAGAATCCTTCTTTAGTCTTTAGGCTGTGGCGTAGCTGAACTGGTCTTCGCTTCGTCGCGTAGGTCGGCGATGCTGGTGGCTTCCAGCTCCCGCTCCATGGCCTGCGTGGCGCGGGCCCAGGCCTTGTGGCTGGCGCAATCAATCGACCGCTCGCAGCAACCCGGGTTCTCTGTGCACAGCGTCAGGCTGAGCCCCCCCTCGATAACGCGCACCACTCGTGCCAGGGATATCTCGGCTGGATCAGCCGCCAGCAGGTACCCGCCGGAAACACCGCGAATGCTGCGCACCAGCCCGGCCCTTTTAAGCGGCTGCAAAATCTGCTCAATAAAGCGCATGGAAACGCCGGTGTGCTGCGCAAGCTCTGCCGTGCGCACAGGGCGGCCATCATCCTGGTGTGTGGCGATGTCCAGCAGGAGCCGAACGGCGTAACGGGCCTTGGCGGAGATCTTCATGGCTCTCCTTCTGGCTGTTGAAAGGCGCACGTTGTGCGTGGAAAAGCGTTGTGCAAGAGGCGCGGCCTCTGTCTTCGACGCTATTTGCCGCGCACCGGAGTTCTTGTCTGCGGATCAAGGTACGGGTTGAAGTAGCCGAACTCGATCCACGGGCAGGTTTTTTTCAGCCGTTTAAGGAAGTTGGCCAGCCCCATACACGGGCCAAAATCATGCTCTGACATAAGCGAGAGCACCAGCTCCGGGTCCAGGTTCATGTTGCGCATCTGCACATAGTCAAGCTTGGTGGCGGTTATCATCTGCGCCAGGGCGTCAAATTCCTTCTCACCATCCGTTATGCCAGGGAAATACAGCAGGTTGAGCGAGACAAACATGCCGCAGCGCTTGGCCGCGTGGATGGTCTGCACCACATCCTCAAACTGATAGCCGTTTGGCCTGTAATACGTCTCGTAGGGGCCTTTGCGTGCGCTGTTCAAGCTCACACGAATGGAATCCACCCCGGCTTTGGCCAAGGCGGGCATCACTTCCGGTCTGCTGGCGTTGGTGTTTATGTTCACCGTGCCGCGGCCCCCGCCCTTGCGAAAGCCCGCAACAGACTTCTCTATCAGTTCTGCCTCGGTCAGGGGTTCGCCCTCGCAACCTTGGCCGAAGGAATAGATTGGCCGCTTCTCCTTGCCTTGGTGCCTGCGCATAACATCCGCAATCTCGCGCTCAGTGGGCGTGAAGGTGATGCGGTTCTGTGTCGAAGGAAAGCCGGAGTCCTCCGCCTGCAACGAAATACAGCCCACGCAGCGGGCATTGCACACGCGGGACGTTGGCAGCGGCGCTTCAAAACGGCCCAGTGCAAGATTCTTTGCAGCAGGGCAGCCGTAGGTCAGCGCACAGCCTGTCAAATGGCGCACCAGGCGGTTGTTCGGCATTTCCGTAAGCAGCTTACGCGCGCCGGTTTCGATACGTGCCCGTGCGATGCCGGCGAATACCTGCCGCCGGTCCTGGTCCACCTTTTTGGCGCAAATCCAGAAGCGACCCTCTGCAAAGCCCACTGCTCCATACGCGAACAACGGCAGCGTGGGGGCGCCAGGGCGCGTGGTGTATGCAGAAAGGGCCGACAACGTATGCGCCGGGCTGGCAAACACCGCTACGGCCAACTCCTCCATCTCCTCCACCTGGCCCGTTTCCGGGTCAAAGCCAAGAGCGCCGCGACCAGGCAGCAGGAAAAATTCGCTCTCCTCCGGCAAGGGCATCAGCTCGTCCGGCGGGGCAGGGTAAGCTCGTCGCCGCGGCGACAGAGCATGAGCAATTCCGGGTGGTCGTAAATGTTCCCGGATTCGTCGGCAAAAACGGCGGTGGGCTGGATGTGTGTGCTGGTAGCCATATCGGCACTTCATACTCGCTGCTGGCCCGCGCGGCAAGTGGCAAGCAATGGGGAGGGAGTGGGGAAGGAATGGGAGGGGACAGGCCGAAAAGAGGGCGTTGAGGTGGGGAGGGAGTGGGGAAGGAATGGGAGGGGACAGGCCGAAAAGAGGGCGTTGAGG
>Ga0183099_1001091_pt1 | contig 16563 bp, 13 predicted proteins | sample Biomet1_FD_127788 | JGI IMG/M metagenome (GOLD analysis project Ga0183099, IMG submission 127788) | Microbial communities from bioreactor (seeded with anoxic lake sediment) at LBNL, California, USA - Biofuel metagenome 1 | ecosystem: Engineered > Bioreactor > Anaerobic > Unclassified ... | reverse complement strand
CCGCAGGTTTCAGGCTTCAGATTTGGCTGGCGACAAGCGAAAGATCCTTCGGCCTTCAAAGTGGATCTGCGGATCAGGCTTTGGCCAGAGTACGCAACGAAGATTTGACAGCGCCGGATATGTATCCCGGGGATCTAGCATTAAAAAGCCCGATCTAATACGCTGAGCCTTCCTCATCCGCCAACGCATCCCATCGTTATCCCTTAAAGTCGGCTTATTTCAGTGAGCCCACATATAAAACAGCGAGGATGAGATATTCACCCCCGCTGTTTTACTGACACTTATAGACCCATTCCTATATCATTAAGGCTCAGGGCAGGCATAACGCCTGCCCTGTTGCTTATTATGCTGTACGCCGTTCCACAAACCAGCGCCCTATGTTGTTCCCCGCGAGGGAAGCGTTGCGCTCGAAGAACAGGTAACTCTGCTGTCCGTTTATCCAAATCGTGTAGCGATCGCCCTGACCGCCGGCCTTCATGGCCGAAGCCTGACGGATGTCCGTGACGCGGTCGATTTCGTAAACCCGGCCATCTTCCCACGTTAGTTCCTTGGGGATGAGCTGTCCGTTCTGGTCGAAGGAAACGCGCACGGCCACATATACCTTAACCGGTTTCGTCTCCATCGTCGACATTCACCTCTATGTCTTTTAGAAAATTGCTGTTGCTCATGAGCGGAGGGTCAATTATCTTGTATCCTTTGCGTTTCATTACCCGAAACTTGAAATCTAGCAGCTCCGAAGGGACCCGCAGTTCCGACGCGGCGCCGAAAAATGAAATGTCGTCGTTAAGCTTCTTAAGAACGTCCTCGTCATCCATGAGAAACTCCGCTGCGAATATGTTCGCTTCATATTCCATGCGAGATATGCTATCAAAAAGCTCAAAGTCGTGGAAAGCTTTTACTCCCGCGGCTTTTGCGTGAAGGACGGCGTGACCCAGTTCATGCGTTGCTATAATACGCTGCAATGCCTCCGGCAGGTCGCTGTTGATCGTTATCGACTGTTTGCGGCTCTGCGTCAGAAAGAAGCCTTTGCAAGCGCCTTCGTAGGTCCCCATCGGAACGAAAAGGACGATGATTCCCATGTTACGGCATAATTTGAATGGGTCGGCTTCGTTATACTTTCTTTTAAGCCGCTTAACTTCACGGCTTATCCAATCCATTGACAATTCCGATACCTCCCCGGTAAGGTAGACTAAGTCTAATTGAGGGTATGTCTTTTAATCAGGATTTCTTCCGGCCGAAGGTCTTCTTGGCCTCTTCCTTACAGGCAAGATAGGCTTTCATTACCGCTTCGAAATATGCGTCCTTTGCTTCCTGGCTGATTTCTCCGCCGGCAAACAGCGCGGCATTGCGGTCCATAAGTAAGTCTATCTCAGTCGCTGCCTTGCTGCCGTAGAGAGCACGAGCATCCTCGGCGTAGGGCGCTTTTTCTATGCCATACATCGGGTCCTCAATTTCATCCCTTGCCAGGTAGTCGTACGAGACGTTCAGCGCGGCTGCCAACTTCCTCATGGTAGAGGAGCGGGCCTTCGCGCCGGCGGATTCATATGAAGCGATAGTTCGCTTGGATACCCCAGTCGCATCAGCAAGTTGCTGCTGAGTCAATTGACGTACCTCGCGGGAGCGTTTTATTTTATCGGAGAAGGTCATATAAAATCTTCCTTTCAGAAAATTCACCGCCAACTTCATCAACTTTGCTTTTGCTATTGACAGAATTTCATCCGGTTGCTATTATCCGAGGTGAAGTTTGGTGAAGTTCAAAGACGATTATATCTGTTGTTCTTCATCACGTCAATAGGTTTTGATGAAGTTTCTTGAAAGGAGGCTGAGAAACGTGCAGGAAAAAGCGATCTTGCATAGCGACCTGAACTGCTTTTATGCCTCGGTGGAGATGATGCTAGACCCGAAGCTTCGGGGGAAGGCCGTGGCTGTATGCGGCAGTACGGAAGACAGGCACGGTATTGTCCTCGCCAAGTCGGAGAAAGCAAAGAAGGCCGGCGTGAAGACCGGCATGGTCAACTGGGAGGCGAGGCAGTGCTGCCGAGACTTGATCGTCGTCCCGCCGCAGTACGACCAGTATCTTAAATTCTCCAAACTGACCAGGGCGATTTATTCCAGGTACACCAACCTCGTCGAGCCATTCGGCATGGACGAGTGCTGGCTGGACGTTTCTAAAACCACTTGTGGGGACGCGATGACAATCGCGGAGGATATCCGCCGGGCGACCCGAGAAGAACTTGGGCTGACCGTCAGCATTGGCGTTTCGTTTAATAAGGTCTACGCAAAGCTCGGTTCGGACATGAAAAAGCCAGACGCCATTACCGAGATCACAGTTAACAACTACAAGGACAAGGTCTGGCCTTTGGATGCAAGCGAGATGATTTACTGCGGGCGGGCAACCACGGCGAGACTGGCGAGCTATGGCATTCATACCATCGGCGACATTGCCAAGACCAACCCTGCGTTCCTGAAGCACCTGCTGGGTGTGAACGGCTTGTCTCTTTGGTCCTACGCCAGCGGAACCGATCAATCCAGGGTCATGCCTTCCGATTTTGTGTCCCCGGTCAAATCCATCGGACACGGCATCACTTGTATTTCCGATCTTTTGAACGAGGAGGAGGTATGGAAGGTTATTCTGGAACTGAGCCAGGATATCGGCCACCGGTTACGTTTGCATGACCTGTCGGCACAAGGAGTTCAGGTTTCCGTTCGGGGTAACGACTTGTTCGGGTCGCAGTTCCAATGCAAGCTTCCTTTCAAGACGCAGCTCCCGTCCGAAATCGCCAGTGCGGCATTCAAACTGTTTACCGATCGCTACCGCTGGAACACAAAAATCCGCGCCGTCTGCGTCATGGCTATCGACCTGGTTTCTAAAAAGGATCCTGAGCAGATGTCCCTGTTCGTGGACAGAGAAAAGCTGGACAGGCGCGAAAAGTTGGAAGATGCCGTCGAAGACCTTCGTCTTCGGTATGGCAAAAAAGCAATCACTTACGCTTTGCTGCTGGGCGACCTCAAAATGCCTGATGACGGAAGAGACATCGTAAAGATGCCCGGGTTAATGTACGGATAACTTCGCGCTAAAAAAGCTATTGCTTTCTGAGATATGAGTCATGAAAGAAACATCACAACCGACAGCTACCATCACTCGCGAAAAGTTTAAATGCGATCCAGCGCAAGTCATCTGACAGAGATTTTTACTTCATTGCCCGTAAGGTTTCTTAGCAATGCCTTCGACAACGCCGGCCGGACAATTACCAGCTACACGACGGATTCCGCAGGAAAATTAGATGGCGCGTCTACTACAGCTTATACAAGCACCAGTGGGACGAGCAAAGCCAACAATCATATAACAAATTCTGCAACCGCGGGTATCCATGCCTGCAACATGCTGATCGACAGCGGCGTTGAAAACAGCAGTTCCGCTTGGACGCAGTACCAATCTGATTCAAATCAAAGTGCCACGTTTGCATCAAGCTACACGTCCGGAGGCATAACAATCACACCGCATACGGGTACAAAGATGATTCAGCTCCATTGTGTAAGCGGCTCTGTTGGAATGAGACAATCCGTCACGTTGACAGCCAATACTACTTATACCTTTTCTGCCTATATAAATACTCGGGCCGTACCCAGCTTTGGTACGGGCAGCGCATATCTGATTTTTTCCAACAGCAGTTATGCAATGATTGCCCAAAGCGATCTTATAAATTATACTACCACGACATCCATTGAAAACGGTTGGGAAAAGATCAGCGTAACTTACAAGCCCACCAGTAGCGGAACTTACCATGTGGGTGTATACATCACAGGAACCAATGGCTATGCGTTTTGTGACGACCTACAGCTGGAGATTGGCGACACGGCCAGCAGTACAAATCTTCTGCAGGATGGTTCCTTTGAGTTGTCCAGTCAGTCATTCTGGAGTTATAACTCGGGCTACACCGTTCTGAACAGCAGCGCTAGCTACGCGCATGCCGGTACGTATTCCGGAAAAATAACTGGTTGTCCCCAGACAGTGCACAATATAACACAGGTAGTTCACATAAATAAGGCAGCCGCTGGCGTGACGTTTATTCTTTCTGTCTGGTCGAAAGGCGTACCGATCTGTTACGATTCCAGCCGTTTTTATGGCGTGATCGCTACAATCAATTACAGCGATGGAACAGCAGAGGACCATAAAATCAGCTGCAATACCTATTACACTGGCTGGCAGTATGTCTCGTCTGCCATTGTCCCGCAGCAATCTGCCAAGACGATCACTAACATCACGGTGAAACTAACGTATAACAATTGCTACAATACGGTTTATTTTGACGACGTTTCCCTGATTCAGGAGCCGGTGCAGACTTATGCCTACGACTCGAACGGCAACCTAACCAGTACGGCAACATCCACTTACAAGACGGCGGCTACATTTTATTCTGGAACACAGAAGCTTCATACTTATACGGATGCCTCCGGTGTGAACTACACGCTGACCTATGACAGCAGCAATAATCTCGCGACTACCGTCAGTGACGGGGTGACGGTGACCAACTCGTATGACGCGGCGGGCAACAATACGGCCACGGATACAACTTCACCCAATCTTACCCGTTATCTGGAGTCGTGGTCGCGCTATGAAAACGGAAACAATAACATCTCCATGTATGAGACTGTCAGCGGCGTTGGTTACCGTTATGATTATTCTTCCTACTTCAGGCCATTCTCAATATATAACGCGGAGGGAACTAGGCAAGGGTTCAGCTATTATGTTTCCAGTGATCGGGTTGCTCAGACGTTCATTGCCAGCTGGATCGCGCTGATCTACGGGTACGGCAACGGCATGATCTCCTCCCTGACCCGGAAGACCTTCACGGATTCTACGGCGGCCACGCCGTTCTGGCAGCAATATGTGTTCGGCCGCGATTCTTTCGGCAATGTGACTTCTATTGCCATAAAACGGTCGTCGGACGGTTCCACCTGGAGCAGTGGCAAAACCCTCGCGTCCTATGTCTATGGCTCCTCGGTCAACAACGGCCTGCTGTCGCAGCTCATCTATGGAAACGGGAATTCCGTCTCGTATACGTACGATTTATTTGACAGGATCACCCAGCAGACTTACAATGACGGTACCAAGTACCACTATGTGTATGACTCGGAGGGTAACCTGACCAACCAGTACGTGACGGTCGGCAGCGATACGACGCCCACCGATTCCTATACGTTTGAGTATGACAGTCTGGGGCGCGTGATCCGCAGCAAGCAGACTTCGGGTACAACCATGGTCCAGCGAACTGAGCACATCTACGATACAGCGAACCGCCTGATATCCCAGACCTGGCAGCTTGGCAACCAGGCTTTCTCGGAGAGCTATGCATACAGTTCTAGCGACGGCGGCCTGACCAGCATGGGCACAGCGGCGGGGACGACGATAGGCTACACCTATGATCCGCTCAAGCGTCTGTCGCGGGAGACGACCACGGCCGGCGGCAGCAGCCTGTTCTACAAGGACTACGCTTACCGCGACTCGACCTCAACGATGCGAACAACGCTGGAGGTCTCGGCGCTCGACTATAAGCTGTCCAGCAACAACAGCCTGCTCGCAGGATACACCTATAGGTACAACTCGCTGGGGAACATCAGAGAAGTCGACGACAGCACTGGCACTTATCCGCTGGTTATATACACCTATGACACGCAAGAGAAGCTGTCGAGCGAGACATACTACGACGGCCAGGGAAACGACGAAAGCCACATCACGGCCACATATACCTACGCCTACGATACCGCCGGCAACCTTACCTCCTCTTCCGACGGGACGACCACTCACACCTATGCCTATGGGGACAGCGACTGGGCGGACCTGCTGACGTCCTATGACGGCAACAGTCTTACATATGATGCGATCGGTAACCCGTTGACCTACAACAACGGTTCGTCCTACACTATGACGTGGGCGAAAGGCCGCGAGCTGGCCACAGTTACGACCGGCGGGACAACTTCCTCCTATACCTACGACATGGACAGCATCCGCCAGAGTAAGACCGTGGGCGGCGTGACGACGAACTACATCACGCAGAACGGTCAGGTTGTGCGGCAGACGTGGGGCGGCAATACGCTGGACTTCATTTACGACAGCAACGAAAAGCCCTATGCGCTGATCTACACGCCCAGCGGCGGCACGGCGACGACCTATTATTACGTGCTCGATCTTCAGGGCGACATAATAGCATTGCTGAACGCCAGCGGTTCCGTGATTGCCCGGTACACGTACAACGCCTGGGGCAAGCTGCTGAGCGTGACGGATGCCAACGGTGTCGCCATTATGGACGGAACCAACATCGCGCTGATTAACCCGCTTCGCTACCGCGGCTACTATTACGACTTTGATACGGGGTTCTATTATCTGCAGAGTAGGTATTACGATCCTAGTATTGGGCGGTTTATCAACGCGGATAACCAAATAAGCGCTGATTCGTTTAAAGGGCAAAACCTCTTCTCATATTGTGATAACAACCCTGTAAATAGCGCAGACCCTACTGGTCATTTAGCATTTTTATTAGTTACAGCAATTATTTTTGCTGTAGCGGGCGCTGTAATAGGTGGAGTAAAAGCTGCCAAGGCCGGAACAAGTGTTTTGAAAGGAGCCGCAAAAGGTGCTGCAATCGGCGGCCTAATCGGACTTGGGGTTGGAGCACTAGCGGGGGTTGCGCTTGCAGGTAGTGCAATTGCCAGTACGACATCTGTTGCAACTGGAGCAAGTGCTTTATCAACAATAGTCAGCGGAGGCGGTATTACTGCAGGAATAAGCATGTTAGCCGATAATGTATCTCAGGCGGTAAGTAAAGTACCTCAAGTGTTCTGGTCCGGCGGTAAAACAGCTAAAGCAGCTGCAACTAGCTTCGCTGAAAGCATTGAAGGAACAACTTTAGAGATGACTAGATTGGGCCAACAGCTTACATCAACAGGTGCTTCAAATGATCTTTGGAGAGCAGCTTCTTCAAACTTCGCCAACGTTGCTAGCAACATAGGAAATACTGTTTACTCCGTACAAAATGCAACTGGTATCCGAATTGAAAGCGTTTGGGCACAAATTGAATATCCATTGCTTTCATCTCAAAGTATAAATACAGTTTACGGGGTACTTCAAAATGGATCAATTCAATTTTTCGGATAGGGAATTATTTATGGATAGAAGATATTTTATGATGAGTCAACACTTCAATAAATCATCGCCAGATGAATTTGGATTGGTTCCAACCACAAATCCGGATATATTTATTCTCCCTCAAGATAACTCAAAATGGAAGTATCGACAGTTATATGACTTCGGCTGGGGGAATGAGGAAGGCTATTTCCGGATTCCGTTACCAGATTTCCATACACTATTGAATATTATTATGTTCTCAGATATCGAGGATAATATATTCGGTGCTGCAGCTGTTGTTCTTAGCGACTATCCTGAGGAGTTATTAAAAGAATGCAAGCATATTTTGCACGACGAGAACATACCTCTGGAATATTTAAAATTATTTAAAATTCTAAATTTGGATAAGCCTTTAAATCGAAGCCCCATTATTGGGAAAAGCCTTAGCGAAATATCTCAAGATTATGAAATCTGGAAAAATATAGCCGACGCTGTTCGGAGGAAAATGGACGGTTAGCAAAGGCAAGGGGACGGTTCTCCTGCCTTGACGGCGTTGAAAGCAGAATCGCAGATAGTGTGAGGTAATCAACGTGCATAGGAAGATTAAGTTATTAGCCAATCCCTTGTTGTTTTTCGGTGGAGTTTTCTATGTGATAATATCTGTGGGCATATGCATTGTTATTATCATCTCATTAAATGATCCTGCTAACACGGCAGGCAGAACTGATCAAATCGAGGCCCAGATGATATTTGGCGGGTTAGGGATTGGCATGATCGTAGCAGGTTTACTTTGTTTTCCACGTTGGTTTGTAACCATTACCTTGGACGTTACAACAATTCGATACCATGCAGCTTTTAAAAAACCGATAGTAAAAGATTATAGCAACTATCCATTTATATATCGCGGATGGTACAGGCACAGAGGCTTACTGCCGGTGGGGTACAATGCTGAATATATTGTCCTGGCGAGCAGAAAAATGACAACCGATGAGGTCCAACACATCAATCAAATAGGGATTTCTGATAAGATCATTAAAATCCGATACAGAAAGAAAGCATACCATACATTATGTAACATTTTCCCTGATAGACATAGAATTCAGCTGGAACGGTGTTTTAAGAGAACACAGGTGATATAAAGCTGAGACGGTCCTGCTGATATGGAGAACAGTTTTCCACTCAATTGATTTAACTATAACAACAGCGAGTCCGTCGATCTGCATTGCAGGCCGACGGACTACGCCTACTGCGACTCCACCTCGACGATGCGGACGACACTGGACGTCGCCGCGCTCGACTATAAGCTGTCCAGCAACAACAGCCTTCTAATGGGATACACCTACAGGTACAATTCGCTGGGGAACATCAGGGAAGTCGACGACAGCACGGGCAATTATCCTCTGGTCAAATACACCTATGATACGCTGGAAAAGCTGTTGAGTGAGACATACTACGACGGTCAGGGCAACGACGACACTTACATCACCGCCACTTACACCTATACCTACGACACTGCCGGCAATCTCACCGCCTCTTCCGATGGAACGACCACTCATGCCTATGCCTACGGGGACAGTAATTGGGCGGACCTGCTCACATCCTACGATAGCAACACTCTTACATATGACGCCATTGGCAACCCACTAACATATAACAACGGCGCATCTTATGCCATGACTTGGGTGAAAGAAAGGACGTCAGCTGGCAACGGTCACAAGCAACGGGACAACGTCTACCTACACTTACGACATGGATGGCATCCGCCGGAGCAAGAATGTTGGAAACACAACGTATGACGACTACATCACACAAAACGGCCAAGTTATCCGGCAGTCGAGGTATTCCATTAATGCTGATAGTTCAAAGGCACTGATCTATACTCTTGACTTCATTTATGAAAGCAATGGTAAGCCCTATGCGCTGATCTATACTCCCACTAACGGAACGGCAACAACTTATTATTATGTGCTTGATCTTCAAGGCGATGTGGTGGCGATGCTGAACAGCACCGGCTCCATTGTGGCGCGGTACGCATACAACGCCTGGGGCAAGCTGCTGAGCGTGACGGACGCGAACGGTGCCGCCATTACGGACCCCGCCAACATCGCGCTGGTCAACCCGCTTCGTTACCGCGGCTACTATTACGACGCCGAGACCGGGCTCTACTACCTCCAGAGCCGGTACTATGACCCAGCGATTTGCAGATTCATCAGCACCGACGCCGCAGACTCAGCTATGGCAGCCGAAGATATCCACGATACCAATCTCTTCGCATATTGCGGTGATAATCCGGTTTTACGGGAAGACAAAGACGGAGATTCTTGGTGGGTTTTTGCAGGAGCATTAGTTGGAGGCATTGTTGGTTTAGCATGTCAAGTGACCACAAACCTTGCAACAAACCAGCAATGGAATCAAGGTATAATTGGTGCTTTTGTGGGGGGTGCTGCATATGGTCTTGTAGCTACGGCGACTTTTAATACTGTGGCCGCTTCCTATGCGGGAGCGGCAGCAGAATCGGCTACAAATGAGGCCATCTCATATACTTCTTTCGCAAGTATAAATGGCGGCCAGCAAAAAGAACTTACGACGGATAACATTAGCAAATCGGCAACAAAATGCATTCAAGATACAATGGTCAACGGAACCATCGCCGCAGCGACGAGCAAGCTTGCAGGAAAAATAGTCCACACAAATAATGGCTGGTTTAGGCCCAAAAAATTTGTGAGCAGTTTTTTCGGGAAGTATGCTCGAAAATCAGCAGCACAAACTGCGGTTCAATCAATTGGAAACTCCATCTGGCACACAATAAGATATTATGGAGTACGGTTTTTTACGCGGCTTGGATGTCATTAAAATATAAAGAGATGATTTGTTTTGAAAAAAATAAAAGTAAATCAAAAGAGCAAGGGAAAAAGGCAAGAAATTCTTTTAAAAACAGTGCTGGTGATTGGATTTGTGACAATGTGCCTTGTATTTGTTATTATTATAGTTGGGACTATAATGGGTGAAAAATACACACATCTCATGGAGTCAATATGTTATTTTGATTTGGCCTTATGTTGTATATCCGGAACAACTTTTATAATCTTGATTTTCTGCTTAAAACCGGAGCCATCAAAAAAAGTCAAAGTTATGAAACACAAATTGGCCCCAATCACAGATGTGCAGAAATTTATCGGTACGTTTCAAGCGGGTGTACTGGAATCCGGGTATTCATCTCATGGGTGTATATATCAGGATGATTCATTCACAATGGAAGTCTACACCAAGGATGGTCTGAGTACATATGAGTGTCTGGCGCTGGTACGGACGGCTGAGCTGACAGAAGGTATTCAGGGTAAGGCTGATGATGCTTTTGGTGGTTTTCTGGACGGAAGCAAAATTGGTTTCAAAGCAATCAGCTTAATAGCAATTTTTTGTGTTGACAAGCCGAACGCTGTTTTGCAAAAATTCGTATGCGAAAACAACGATCAAAACTTTGATGCGTACAAGTTTTCCGCTGGCATTATTTTAAGCGAGGATGAAGTATACATGGCAGATATAAAGGATGCCCCTGGTATAGTACAGTTTAGGAAATTAAAGAAGCAATTTCTGATACTTATAGACCCACTCTTACATCATTAAGGACTCAGGGCAGCATAACGCCTGCCTTGTTGCGCCACGGCTTTGGGTATCTGATGAAAATACCATGCTTTCGCAGCCGTCACCCCTGCTTGTAATCCAGCATATTCTACATGACAAGCCCGTCAGTCTTCGCGGATTGGCGGGCTTGCTTAGACTAGCGGAGTTTGAAAACCCATAGTCTTTAAAGCAATAAGTAGACCGCTTTCGATACTTGTAACACCGAACGACCTCTGGGGGTATCTAATGAAAATACCGTACGATAAAAATTTCAAAACATTTTTTATCTTCCTTACGGTAATTCTGGTTATTTATTATTCATTCATTTACCTGATTAATCCAGACGAGTTTTTACCCCGGATTAAGCCTGGAAACTGGCCCACCCGCAACTGGATTGAATTTTCTTTATTGGTATCTCCCCCATTAATACTCGCGTTTATATTCGTTTTTACTTATTGTTGGTCTGAGATCGATTATGATGGAATCAAAGTTCATAGGGCTTTCGGAATAGTTACTTTACGTAAATGGAATAAATTCGCCTATGTAGGTCCAACCGTCATAATGGGATACAATACGCATTATAAGGTTTTAGCTTGTTCCACGAGGTTGCCATATAAACAATATAAGAAAAGTGAAAGTTACATATTATCAAAAGACAGCATCCGATTTCCTCCCAGCGACGAGATACGCGAGGCGCTCCGCAAATACTGTCCCAATTTTTCTACGGAATTCGAAAATCCCTGACCTAAAAGCATAAAAAGAATGCTTTCATTCTGCTTGTATCTCTACGTACTCCATACGACAAGCCCGTCAGTCTTCACGGATTGGCGGGCCTGCCTGCGAAGTTGAAGGTCTTCTTCCTTTAACTGCTTCAGACGGGCTCGTTTACAGCGTCTTTTTTAATCCCTCGCGCAGGAAAGAAACGGCTTTTCTCGGCTTTCCGTTTTATCTATGCAGGAATCGTCTCCCTCACAGTTATTTTAGAATACGGGCCCTAGCATAGCTTTTTTGCGTCCGCGGATTTCAGGCTTCGGATTTAGCTGGCCGGCAGGTGAAAGATTCTTCGGCCTTCAGAGTGGATCTGCGGATCAGACTTTGACCAGGGCCCGCAATCGAAGATTTGACGGCGCCGTGTGAAGGCGGATATGTATCCCGGGGATCTAGCATTAAAAAAGCCGATCCATACGCTGAGCCTTCCTCATCGCCAACGCATCCCATCGTTATCCTTTAAAGTCGGATATTTCAGTGAGCCCAACATAAAAACAGCGAGGATGAGATTTTCACCCCCGCTGTTTTACTGACACTTATAGACCCACGCCTATATTAAAGGTTCAGGGCAGGCATAACGCCTGCCCTGTTCCGTCTATTTCGCTCTTTACAAAAAACCACGTATTGCTCTTTGCTTCAAAATATATTTCTTTACGCTTCCCGGCAACCCAGGATCGTATACTGTATAGGCAAAAAGCAGGCCCCCTGCCTAGGCGTATAGGATCTTATTCCAACAACTTTATCGAAAGACATATTTATTTTAGTTGGAAAAGGCTGTATAATTTAATTACTTATTATCGGTTGTTAGCTATATTGTTACCGGCGGTATAATAAAAAGGTTTTATTCTTAAAAAGCACCGAGTACTTTTCGAAGCACATGATGTTTTAGCGACATATTACCTTAACGTTATTTGGAAAGGCATTTCAAGCCCACAGCAGGTGAAAGCAGGTACGATATGGAACAATTACATCCAGCACATATAAAAAAAGATGACAACGGGATCTTAGAAAAGCAGTCCGCCGCCGAACACTGCCGCAATACGGCAAAGTACGCATCCAAAGCTTTGAGCAACGCCGGTCTTTATTCCGTCGGTTATCTCGCCGGCATTATCCATGACATGGGAAAATTCACGGAAAAATTCCGGACATATATTGAAAAGAGCGCCCAAGGTGAGGAAGTGCGACGGGGCAGCGTTAATCACACCTTTGTGGGGCTGATTTTTTTGTTTGAAAAATATCACAACCCGGAAAACGATATCATGTCGCGCGCCGCATGCGAGCTCATCGCATATGCCGTTGGGGCGCACCATGGACTGTTCGACGGCATATCCCCAGAAGGAATGGACGGCTATCTTCACAGGCTCAATTCGGACAAAACCGAACTGTGCTATGAAGAAGCCGTCTTTAATTATTTTTCCGAATGCGCTAGCGAGCGGGAGATAGATGGGCTCTTTTACGCCGCCCGGAAAGAAACGCAGGATTTCCTAAGCAAGGTTTTCACCCAACGTAACGAGAAAAGCGTGTTGTCATTTTCCATTGCCATGACCCAAAGACTCCTGCTGTCCGCGCTCATTGACGCCGACCGCCGTGACACAGCCGAGTTTATGACCGGCATTGCCTTTGGGGATATGGGACGCGGCGCCACGGTCAATTGGGCCGACATGCTCGCCTATGCGGAAAACAAAATCGAAGCCATGGACAAATCCGGTGAAATCAATGCCGCCAGATGTAAAATATCAGCCATATGTAAGAATTTTGCAAAGAAGCCGGGCGGGATTTACCGTCTTTCCGTCCCCACTGGCTCCGGAAAGACCCTCTCAACTCTGAGGTACGCCCTAGCCCATGCGGCCGAACACCCAAAACGGCGGATATTTTTCATAATTCCGCTTCTGAGCGTGATAGAACAGAACGCCGGAGTGATACATAACCATATTGAAAATCAAGACCTGATTCTCGAACACCATTCAAATATAATTAAACCCACGCCAGGCGACGGAGAACTCAGCCGGTACGAGCTTCTGGCAGAGAGTTGGGACTCCTCCGTCGTCATATCAACGCTCGTTCAGCTTCTGGACACCCTGTTTTCAGACAAGACCTCTTGCATCAGGCGGATGCACGCTCTCGCGGATAGTATCATAATTATCGACGAGGTACAATCCCTTCCCCTGCGTACGGTATCTATCATGGACGAGGCCATAAATTACCTCACTCAACTCTGCAATGCGACAGTCGTCCTCTGTTCCGCCACACAGCCATGCCTTGAAGAGGTCAGCCGTCCGCTCAGACTCGGCAACGCGTCCGACATCGTCCCATACGACCCGGAGCTATGGCGCGTCTTCAAGCGGACGGAGGTCATCGACAAATGCACTCCATCCGGGTACTCGGACGAGGAGGTCGCCGACTTCATAACCGAGCAGATCTCATCCCTCGAGAGTCTTCTCATGATCTGCAACACCAAAGCGACGGCGATGAGGCTATATAAGCTGCTCGACATTATAAACCGCAGTTCGGACAATCCTTACCTGCTCTTCCATCTTTCGACCTCGATGTGCACAAAGCACCGCGCCGATACGCTGGAGGCTATAAAGGCAAATCTCGGAAAGCAGCGCGTAGTCTGTATATCCACCCAGCTCGTGGAAGCCGGAGTGGACTTCTCTTTTGAGTGCGTCATCCGCGCGAAAGCCGGCCTTGACAACGTCGCTCAAGCCGCCGGAAGATGCAACCGGAACGGAGAGTTCCATAAAATCTGTAGCGTTTTTATTATAAATTTAAAATCCGAGAATCTCGGGCCGCTGAAAGAAATAGAAAATGCCCAAAATGCCGTGAATGAATTTTTGTACCGTTTCTCCCTCGACGGCAGCCGTTATGGTTGCGACATGCTGTCGGAGACGTCAGTCGGAGAATATTATAAACTCCTCTACAACGAGAAAGACGTCTCGAAAAATTTCGATTACCCCGTGCCCAAACTTCATTCCAGTTTATACAACATGCTGTCGGACAACTCCAAATTTGCGCGCCGCTGCAAAGAACCTCTGTGCCAGCTGGTCAAGCAGGCGTTCAAAACAGCGGGTGAAAACTTTAAGGTGTTCGACGACAACACGGCGGACGTAATCGTACCGTACGGAGAAACGGCCGATAAAATTATCGCCGACCTGTACTCGGAGAGAGCCAAGCATGACCTGCGTTTTCTTTCGGAGACGCTCGTCAAGGCAAAGCCTTACACCGTCTCGATCTTTGAGTACCAGAAACGAGCCCTTGAAACTTCCGGCGGTCTCCACGGCGGCAAGGAGATACCTTTTATGTCGGTTCTGCCCCGGTTCTATGACAATAAGACCGGGCTTCAAACAGAGGCAATTATTTTATAACAGGAGATGACGGGATTGCACGCAAACATGGTTGAGTTTGAGGTAACGGGGAATTATGCGCTGTTCTCCGACCCGCTGACGCGCGTGGGCGGAGAGAAGTGCACCTATCAGGTGCCCACCTACGAGGCACTGAAGGGCGTCCTGCACTCGATCTACTGGAAGCCAACGATCATCTGGATGGTGGACTCCGTCCGCGTGATGAACCAGATCCAGACGGAGACGAAGGGAATTCGACCGCTGGTATACACCGGCGGAAACGACTTGTCCTATTATACCTACCTCAAGGACTGCCGCTATCAGGTCCGGGCCCACTTCGTGTGGAACATGAACAGGTCCGAACTTGAGGGCGACCGGAACGAGAACAAGCACCACAACATAGCCCGGCGTATGATGGAGCGAGGCGGACGGCGCGACGTCTTCCTCGGCTGCCGGGAGTGCCAGGCGTACGTCGCGCCGTGCAGCTTCGGCGATGGTATAAGCTTTTACGACTGTACGCCGGAACTGGCCTTCGGGCTCATGTACCACGGGATCACCTACGCGGACGAAGCATATAACGACGAGACAAAAGGCAGAATGACCATCCGGTTCTGGCGGCCCGTGATGAAAAACGGAATCATTGACTTTGTAAAGCCGGAGGAGTGCCCGGTCAATAAGTACCTCCGCGAGACGGACATCAAGCCATTCGGCGCGGAGTACGGAAACTTTCAATACGCGGAGGGGTAAAGTATGGGCTGGATGCAGAAATGTTATGAGACCTACGAGAACAATGCCCGCATGGTTGGAAGGCCCGTTGAAGGATCCTCCACTTTATGCCCGCTGTTTTTCATGTCAAATAAGGCGCAGATCGAAATCACCATTACAGAGGAAGGTAAATTTTACGAGGCAAAGCCAATCCCAAAAGATGACGCCGACACGCTCATCCCCGTGACGGAGGACTCCGCCGGCAGGACAAGCAGTTCCGCCGCCCATCCCCTGTGCGACCAGCTTCAGTATATCGCCATGGGTCACAGCTCATATCCCGACAGCGAAAAATACCGAAAGAAATATGAGCTATATAGAAACGAGATAAAAAGCTGGGCGGATTCGGATTTTTCGAATTTGAAAGTGCGGGCAGTCTGCAAGTACTGCCTCGACGGTACTGTAATATCCGATCTGTGCAGCGCAGGGGTTGTGAACTGCGACGCAGGCGGGAAACTGGCCGCTGGCAAAATTGAGGGCACCGCCTATGAAAAATGTCTTGTGCGCTGGCGCGTCCTGACTTCCGACGGCAGCGGCGGCAGTTCCACATGGCAAGATCAGGAGCTTTTTGAAAGCTACCGGAACTACCACCTCTCCCGGAAGACCGAACCGAAAAGCGGCGTCTGCTATGTGACCGGCGAGGACACCGTACTTGCCAAAAGCCACCCCAAGGGCACAATCAGCTTCTCATACGGCGCAAAGCTGCTATCCGCCAACGATTCCAGTGGTTTCACCTACAGGGGGCGCTTCATAGACCCGGACGAGGCACTTTCGGTCGGCGAGGAGGCTACTCAGAAGGCGCACAGCGCCCTGCGCTGGGTTACGGCAAACCAGGGCGTCTTCTACGGCGGCAGGGCTTTTGTCTGCTGGAACCCCAACGGGAAAAAAGTGCTCCAGCCTGATATTCTCAGTTCTCTCGGGGCTGTCGACAGCGGCGCTGAAGCC
>Ga0183099_1001090_pt1 | contig 16573 bp, 10 predicted proteins | sample Biomet1_FD_127788 | JGI IMG/M metagenome (GOLD analysis project Ga0183099, IMG submission 127788) | Microbial communities from bioreactor (seeded with anoxic lake sediment) at LBNL, California, USA - Biofuel metagenome 1 | ecosystem: Engineered > Bioreactor > Anaerobic > Unclassified ... | reverse complement strand
TCTGATGCAGCCTTCGCTTTTTAATAATGCTGAGTTATTTTATCTTTTGATCCATAATGTTCCTTTCTTTGATAAATATTTCTCTATATATTTTAGCTTGTGCAGATTGTTTAATACGTCTAATGCATCGCTGTTATTCCTGTCTGTAAGTACAGCAAATTCATGAGTGGTAAGAGTAGGGTAATAATCAAAAAGGCCTTCATGTGTTTTAGTTATAGGGCGTTTTATCGCCTGTGGGCAGAGCTTAAGTAAAGATTGTTCAAAATCTTTATAAGGTCTTACACCATATAACTCAACCTTATCACCTCCTGCATTAGAAAAGAATAATGTTGGGAATCCTCTTACACCCAAATGTCTGCTAATATTCAGGTCTTCCTGGAACAATCGCTGCGCTTCTCCTTCAAAGTCTTTTTTAAGTAGATCAATATCCATTCCTGTTTCCTTTGCTGCTTTTTCTATCCATTCCCACTTTGCAATATTTTTTTTCTCTAAGAAAAGCATTTCTTTTATTCTTCGGTAAAAGTTCAGAGATTTGTCTTCATCTTGGAGTTGTGCTGCCTTAAAGGCTATTGAAGGAGGGTAGGATGAAGATAAAGGATCTTCAAGCCATACATCTCCATCAATAGGCATTCCATAATAATCGCCGACTTCTTCCCAATGGTGAGCTAAATCTTCCGGCTTCCCAATTTTACTATCATTGTCATTTTCCCAGTTTGGAAGCAAACCTCCCATCTTGTACTCTATTTCATAATACTCTCCATACTCCAGTTTTAGTTTCCTAAGCTGAGGTTCAATGCCCCAGCAAGCAGAACATATTGGATCTGTGTAGTATAAAATGTGCACAGGTCTTTCCTTTGGGGAGACTTTAAGATCATTAATTTCTGTTTTTGTCTCCAGACTTTCGCATATCCCTGTTTCGGGATTACACATCAGTGTATTTATGTTAATTACATCACTCATATAGATTGAATTAATTGAAAACTCTACTGTTTAGTAACAGCTCAGTTGCCTTTTTGTTCAATTTATAACATGGGGCTTTCGTTACTTCTGTAAATTCTGTTGTTTTAATAATTATAAAGAAGTAAAGAACTCAAACTTCCACAAAAGTGACGAAGAACTTCAAAAAAACAAAAGTTGCTGCCACCTGCCACTAATTACTCTAAAAAGACTTGCTAATAGGCTTCTCAACAGTGGAAGATGTAAAATCATCTGCCACTAATTGCTTCATCTGCCACTAAAAATAATGTTTAAGGACAAATAGTTAGAGCAAAATATCATTCACAATAACTTTGCAGTATAAAATACATAAATAACTATAGTTTATAACCTTCATTATTGAATATGGGAATCTTTAATTTTCCTTATAAGATTTCAAAGCAAAAGGGTGGCAGGTGGCAGATATCAGTGGCAGATAATTTGTAAAACAAAAATATCTGCCACTAGGTATGTTTTTAAACATCAATATGTTATGAATATATAGTGGCAGGTGGCAGATCAAAATATGTTTTTTAGCTCCTCGTCTCTTTTTATTTAGAATTGGAGAAATATTCAGGAAAAAACATTCGGTTGTGTTTTCAAAAAACATAATCGAATGTTGTCTAATGTCCGGTTATGTTTTTTGAAAACTATTAAGCATTTTTTTTGTAATTATTCACCAATAAATATAATCTATTGGCCAATGGATTATATTTATTGGCCAATGAATTTTAAAAATTACAGAACTGATCTCAGTATATTCATTATAATGGAGTAATAACTAAAAAAAACACCAAAAGTGGCGAAGAATCTTTTTATTCTATTTCGATATTATATCTATCCAGTAGTCCGAGAACCCCTGTTTTTGAAAACTTGGCTTTATTTATTCGGTTCATTTCCGGATCAATGGAATAGTTATACGAAGTACGGAAGTCAACTTTCTCAAGATTTGACTTTCCAAATATAGCTCTGCTTAAATCACAGTTATCAAATACTGAGCTTGAAAGATTGGCTTCTGAGAAATCAACTTCTTGCAAATTACAGTTCCTGAACCGAGTTTCTTTTAGTTTTAGCTTATAAAAAGAGGCTAGATGAAGAAAGCAATCTTCGAAGGAAAAAGATACAAGGAAGCTGTTACACTCTTCAAAATTTAGACCAACTAGTTTGCTGTTAGTAAAACTGACATCTCTGAAAGAAGTGTTTTTTATGCTAGCCATGCTGAGGTCACATTTATCGAACAGACAATCAATAAATATGATGTTTGATAAATCCGCATTTATAAACAGGCAATTAAGGAACGAACAATTTTCATATTCTCCTTTAATTAGGGGTTCTTCAAGATAGTTAATGCCTTTAAATACTTTATTATCAATAATTTGATTTGCCATTTTTTAGTGTATTATCTAATCACAAAGATAATATAAAATATGCTTCTATTATGTACTTTAAAGGTTTCTGCTTATTATTCTCTGAATTTTAGATTACATAATTATTTCACAAGCATAAAGAAGACATCTCTTTTAAGTGATTAATTTTCAAAAAAAAATAGTTAAAAATAACATATATCCACTTTCGTAACTATATTTGCTACTGTGTATTAAAATAAATAAAATAGGTGCAGATTCTGTGAATCTGACAAATATATTCTATGTACTTAGACTAATTGAAACGGATTTATTTTCTCATAAAATTCATCCAATAAAATGAAAAACAAAATAAATTTATGGATTGCTGCAATACTTTTGCTGTTAACCGCTATCTTTCTCAAAGTTGGATTCTCAACGTCGAAAGATAAAAAGCAGAACTCAAAGGAGAAAGTACAAAAAAAAGTGGATGCATTTGTAGTGAATCCTTCTTCACTTATTTCCGAAATAACTGTCACAGGTTCATTGATGGCTTATGATGAAGTGGATTTAAAAAATGAAGTGTCAGGACGAATTGTGAAAATTAATCTGCCGGAAGGTGAATTTGTAAGAAAGGGAACCTTACTGGTGAAACTTTACGATGATGATTTGCAGGCAACTCTGAAAAAACTGCAATCACAACTCGCCATTCAAGAACGCATTTATAAAAGACAGACCGAATTACTGAAAGTGAGTGGCATAAGTCAGAATGATTATGAACAAACTCTCTTACAAGTCAACACTATAAAAGCGAATATTGCAGAAGAAAAAGCATTAATCCGCAAAACAGAGGTACAGGCTCCTTTTGATGGGACAATAGGGCTAAGAAATATTAGTGTAGGTGCTGTTGTAAGTCCCTCTACCTTACTAGCAACTATACGTACAAGCAATAAATTAAAGCTTGATTTTTATGTACCAGAAAAGTATGGTCCTAATATCTCCACTGGAATGAAAGTGAGGTTTACAATGTATAATAAAGATAAGCTATTTGATGCAACGGTAATAGCTACCGAAAGAGGGGTTGACAATACAACCCGTAATCTGAAAGTGAGAGCTGTGGTTACTGCATCTTCCAAAGAGCTTATCCCCGGAGCTTTTGCCAATGTTCAATTAAAACTTGGTGAAAACCCACGAGCTCTTATGATCCCTACACAAGCAATTATTCCACAAGAAGGTGATAAGATTGTAATTGTGGCCCGAAAAGGAAAAGCGCATTTCTTGACGATAAAAACCGGTATTCGGAAAGCTTCAAAAATAGAAGTAATCGAAGGCCTTAACCCTGGTGATACGATTATTACTTCGGGTATACTTTTCTTGAAAGAGAGATCAAAATTGTTATATTCCACTATAACTGAATAATCATGCTTATTTCTGATATTGCTTTAAAAAGACCTGTAGGCTCTATTGTACTGAGCCTTATTATCATACTTATGGGTGTGACTGGTTTTAATTTTCTGGGAGTTCGGCTTTATCCAGCCATTGATCCTCCAGTAATTACCGTACAAGCGTCTTATACAGGCGGTAATTCAGAAATTATAGAATCGCAGATAACAGAGCCTCTTGAAAAAGCAATAAATGGTATTGAAGGAGTAAAATCTATCTCTTCTCAATCATCTATAGGAAGTAGTAGAATTGTAGTAGAATTTGATCTGGGGGCAGATATGGAGAAAGCGGCAAACGATGTTCGCGACAAAGTGTCACAGGCAACCAGAAGTCTGCCACAGGATATTGATGCACAGCCAACTGTGACCAAAGCGGATGCCAATAGAGACCCGATTATCATGTTAACTGCTCAAAGCAGCTCTATGAGTGCTATAGAATTGAGCGATTATGCTGAAAATGTGTTGCAGGAAAAATTACAAACCATTCCGGGTGTCAGTTCGGTCTCTATATACGGACAACAGAGACCATCCATGCGTCTGTGGCTGAATCCGGATAAAATGGCTGCTTACAATATTACTGCATCAGATGTAAACACAGCTCTTTCCAAAGAAAATGTTGAAATGCCGGGAGGGAAAATACGTGGAAATGCTACCGAACTTATTATAAAGGCTCGTGGACGATTGACTACTGAAGAAGACTTTAATAATCTTATTGTGAAGCATACCGACAGCCAGGTGGTGCGTTTGAGCGATATTGGAGAGGCTATATTAGGGCCACAAAATGAAGAATCCGGTTCTACGATTAACGGAGTTACTGGTGTTATGTTGAATTTGATTCCTCTTCCCGGAGCAAATGATATTCAGATTGCAGATGAATTTTACAAACGATTGGACCAAATTAAACAAAATTTGCCCAAAGGAGTCGATTTAACTTTGGCTCGTGATAAATCGACTTTTGTAAGGCAATCTGTAAAGGATGTGGCAGAAACTCTTGTTGTTGCTATTTCTCTGGTAGTTCTTATTATTTTTTTATTTTTCAGAAATTGGATTATAGCCTTACGCCCATTGCTGGATATTCCCGTTTCGCTGATTGGTACGTTTTTTATTATGTATATTTTGGACTATTCTATCAATGTGCTCACGCTTCTTGGCATTGTTTTGGCCACTGGACTAGTAGTTGATGATGGTATTGTAGTGACTGAAAATATTTTTAAGCGTATAGAACAAGGCGTAGACAAGTGGAAAGCGGCTTTTGAAGGAACACGGGAAATCTTTTTTGCTGTAATCTCTACCTCTCTGACTCTTGCTATTGTTTTTATTCCACTGATTTTTTTAGAGGGATTTACAGGCAGACTATTTCGGGAATTTGGAATTGTAGTGGCTTGTGCTGTATTAATCTCTGCTCTCGTTTCTCTGACATTGACTCCTGTATTGAATGTTTTGTTAGGAGGATCGGCATCCCATCATTCCAGATTCTATGAAGCTAGTGAACCTTTCTTCTCTGGAATGGAAAAAGGATATAGGCGAGTGCTAAGCTTTTTTATCCAAAACAAATGGGTAGCATTTTCTATTCTGGGGTTTTGTTTGGTCCTTATTTTTTCTTTATCCAGAACTTTAAAATCGGAGTTGGCTCCACTAGAAGATCACAGCTATATAGTAACTTCTATCACAGCCCCAGAAGGAACAGAATATAACACAACACAACTTCTGATAGATAAAATTGCCAGGATTAGTATGGATTCTGTTCCTGCCGCAAAATATGTACTTGCCCGATATGCAGGAGGAGGAAGCTCTAGCGCTAATAATGGATTTGTGACGTCTTTTCTTTCTGATCCGTCAGAAAGAAAAATGTCTCAACAAAAGATATATGATAAGTTGTCGAAAATCTATTCAACCATTCCGGACGCAAAAATAATTCCAAGTCAGGAGCCAACTATTGCCACATCTACTTCCAGGGGATTGCCAGTTCAATTTGTATTGCAAAATCTTGATTTTGAAAAGATACGAGATGTATTACCAAAGTTTATGGATGAGGCTCAAAACAGCTCTGTATTTAATAATGTGGATGTAAACTTGAAATTCAATAAACCGGAACTGAACATTACTGTGGATCGGTTGAAAGCAAATAGTCTGGGGGTGAGTGAAAGAGATGTGTCTACTGCATTGGATTTAGCTTACAGTGGAAGCCGATATGGCTATTTTTTACAAAATAATAAACAGTATTATGTTATTGGACAGGTAGCCAGAGAAGACCGGAACATCCCGGCTGATATTGCTTCTTTGTATGTAAGAACTAGCTCGGGCGAGATGATACAATTGGACAATCTGGTAAAAATGGAGGAGAACAGTAATCCGCCAATATTATATCATTATAATCGTTATAAATCAGCTACTGTATCAGCTAATCTTGCTAACGGGAAAACGTTGGGAGAAGGTATTGAAGAAATGCAAAGAATAGCCGATAAGTTTTTGGATAGTTCTTTTAATACGGCTTTATCAGGTTCATCAAGAGATTTTGCAGAGAGTAGCTCCAACATTTCTTTTGCTTTGATACTAGCCTTATTACTGATTTATTTAATTCTCGCAGCTCAGTTTGAGAGTTTCCGTGATCCATTCATCATTATGCTAACCGTACCAATGGCTATTGCTGGTGCCATGCTTTCGTTATGGATCTGTGGGCAGACGATGAACATCTTCTCAGAAATTGGAATGATTCTATTAATAGGAATTGTAACCAAAAATGGTATTCTTATTGTAGAGTTTGCCAATCAAAAGCGCAGATTGGGTATGAACAGGAGAGTAGCAGCTTTCGAAGCAGCTTCTGCCCGGTTGCGTCCTATACTAATGACTTCATTGGCCACCATTTTTGGAGCCTTTCCTATTGCGTTTGCTCTGGGAGCAGGAGCTCAAAGCCGTGTCCCTTTGGGAATTGTGGTTGTAGGAGGATTATTCTTTTCGCTAATGCTTACTCTATTTGTAATTCCGGTGACTTATATAGTTTTATCAAGTAAAAATAAATAATAGGTTATGAGAATAATACATATATTCGTTATGTTGATGCTGCTTTCTTCAATTCAGGCGCAGAATGTACTGACTCTTGACAATGCGGTGAACATTGCGTTAAAGAAGAATTTTGATATATTAGTTGCCCGTAACGATGCCAATATAGCTCAAATTAATAACACTTCAGGCAATGCGGGAATGTTACCCACAGTAAATGTGAATAGTTCCGGATATTATAGTTATGATAATGTGTACCAAAAACTTTCCAACGGAACAACAAACAAATATTCTTCCCGATCGAACGCATCATTAGCTGCAAACACAGAACTTTCATGGACATTATTTGATGGCGGGAAAATGTTTGTTACAAAAAATAAGCTGAATGAGATTCAAGCTCTTGGTGAACTTCAATTTCAGGTTAAGGTGTTAGAAACGATGTATAATGTAATTGCTGCCTACTATGATATCATTAGACAAAAGCAGCAATTGAATTCTATAAATGAGGCTATTAATTACAATAAAGAACGTGTAATCATTGCACAAACAGGATTCGATGCTGGTTCGCTGCTAAAAAATGATTTGCTCCAGGCAAAAATAGATTTGAATGTGATGATGGAAAATGCCATCAATCAACAATTCATCATTTCTGAAGCACAAAAAACATTAAACCTCATACTGGGAGAAGATCCCACTGTTATTTTTGAGGTATCCGATTCTATTCCACTTTCGTATACCCCGGATAGAAATGAATTGTTTCAAAAGCTAAATTCATCGAATGCCAGTATATTGTCTTTTCAAAAGCAAATTGATATTGCCCGGCTATCGTTGAAAGAAAATCAGAAAGCCTATTCACCCATTCTCAGTTTTAAAGGAGGATACTATTTATCGCAATCAACAAACTCTGAAGGATCAACTTTGAAGAACCGTTCTTATGGTCCACAAATAGGAGGGGCTCTTTCTATTCCTCTTTATAATGGAGGAGAAACTAAGCGGAAAATTTTAGTCGCTAAAAAAGAGCTGCAATCAGCAGAGTATGACTTAGAGAGTGTGAGGTTGCAAATGAATACTGAATTGCAGAATTCTCTCACTGATTTTGAGAATCAGCAACAGTTACTCTCTATTGAAAAAGAAAATAGTAAACTAGCCAAGGAAAACATGGAGATCAGTTTGCAGCGATTACGACTAGGACAAACCACTTCACTTGAGGTACACCAAGCTCAGGAAAGCTATGTACAATCTTTTACCCGACTTATCAACTTTAAATATAATCTGAAAATAACAGAAACAAAGCTAAAGCAATTAATAGCCTCTTTATAGATACTCATCTACGATAAACGTTATAGCATATATTATATCTTCGCCTTAATAATGAGAATAGGCTGCAAGCGTTAGCTTGCAGCCTATTTGCAAAAGATCTATACGGAATTCTCAAATGAATTGCTTTTTATTATTTCTGAGCAAAACCATAACCGTTGGTAATCTTACCGTTTGAACTTGATATAGTATTTGAATTCATCGGCACAAGATAAATTGGTGCTTTGCCTGCTTCGTAACCACAGAATACATTTGTTGTGTACTCAGCTTTATTAGCAAGAATTGTTTTACCCCAGTCTGTTTGTTTATAACCATCAGCAACTAAAGCTGCAGCTTCTGTTCCATATGGATCAATATATTTAAAGAGACCTTTAATTGCAATATTTGTAGTGGTAGATTTATAAACACAACCAAAAGTTTCCCATGAGTCATTTTGTCCTCTCCATCCAGGGAAGAGAACAGGATTGCTCTCGTCTGTACATTGAGTTGTAAGTCTGTATCCAAATGTATTTTTTGCATCAACAGATTTTACCCAAATATAATTAGAAATTGTATTTCCATTCTTAAATGTATAGTAACCATTTGTTTCCAAACCGGTAATCATTGCAGTTAAATCACTTTTTAATTTAGCAATAGCCTCAGGCAACTTACCAGTACGAATAAGGTCATAACGACGAAGTCCTTCTCCTCCAAATTCCAACTTGCGTTCCTGAGCAATAGCTTCCTTTATGCCACCATAGCTGGAAATAAACCCATCTAAATTAGCTAGTGCAGCTGTTTTGAATGCACGTTCGTGAACTTTACGCAACTCTTCTTTAGCTTTACTGTCTTCACCCAACTCGGCATACACTTCAGCAAGCATCAGAATAACATCTGAGAAACGCATATAGGGAGTATTGATACCCGAATTTCTCTGAGCAGCAGTATAAGGGGTTGGCATGCGGTTTTCATCCCATTTATTATTCACAATACCTCCAGATGATTTAGAACCCGGTTTAAAATCAACCATAACCTCAAGTCCGGCTCCGCTACTTGCTGTAACCGTAGCTGTTACATCACGGCGCATGTCATTAGGATCAAAATCGCCATAATAATAGGTAGGGTGGAAGCGGGACTGACCATAACTTTTACAAGGATAAGCATTTTTGTTACCACCATTAGATGGACGACCAAATGCATAAGGACGCTCTGACTGCAATCCGTACGTCTCCGGAATTTCATAAACCGATTCTTTAGAAACTTCTGTATCACCACTCATCATTTGCTGGAAAACATTTTGATAAGGGTTACCAAATACCTGTCCTGTTTTGCTGGTAGAACGATTATCAGAAGTTATAAGTATCACCGTTCCCGGATTGCTAACGCAAGCTGAAAGGTATGTCTTTGCTGTTTCATAAAATGTTTTATAATCAGTACGTCTATTATATACAGCTCCATTATTTTCAGTACCTATCTGAGTAAACGTTAACGTTTCTCCTTTAAGATTCTTATAGAAATCAGCACCTAGGTCTGTACGACGAGTTGCATATCCACCTGCATAAAGACACATACGGCCGATCAAGCCCTGGACATATGTACGGGTCATATAAGTAACAACTGCATTGGCTTCTTCGCCAACACGATACATCAATGGCTCTACTTGGATAAGCTTATTAATATGATATTCATAGATTTCATCGCGTGAGGTAAGTCCTTCGGCTGGCACGCCTGAAACCAACTGATGAGGAACATCGCCAAAGAAACGGCATAATTCGAGATAGGCTGTAGCCCGCAAAGCCACAGCTTCACCATAAAGCTGAGACATTTCACTTGGCTTTCCTGCATTCATATAAGTATTGAAAGAAGCAGAAGACTCAAATGCGTTGATAAGTGTATTAGTCGTAGCTATAATTGAATAGAGGTACGTCCAGGCTGTTCCTGAATCGGCAAAGTCAATGCTAAAGTTAGTTGTTCCACCGGCATATAAATTCTCTGCTATATGGCGTGTTTGAGCAGCGTATGCTTCCGGATGACGTTCTGAATCCGAACCAACGGCACACAAATCATAGAACAATCCGTTAGAATGTACATAAGCTTTGCTTCTCCATGATTCATAAGCACTCTTTAATGCAGCCCGCGCAGTAGATGGATCAGAGAACACGAAATCAACATCTACATCGGATGGAGATTCGGTCTTTAGAAAATCACTACATGATGTGGTAAAGAACAGCATACCAACACCAAATATTGTATATAATATCTTTTTCATTTTTTACTTTTTTAAATTTCGACAAATTAGAATTCCAGGTTAAGACCAAAAGTAAATGTTTTGGCACGCGGATAGGTACCCCAATCGAGTCCAAGTGTTGGATACTTTCCTGCATTTGCAGTAGTTGACTTGTTTGAGAATGTATTTACCTCAGGATCCAAACCCGAATAGCCTGTAATAGTAAACAAGTTACCTGCTGTTACGTAAAGGCGCATGCGTTGAATAGAAGCCTTTCTGGTTAGTTGTTTAGGTAGTGTATATCCTACAGTTAAAGTATTCAAACGTAAATAAGATGCATCTTCAACAAATGTGGAAAGAACAATTCCATTTTCATAATAAGGCAAACCATATTGTGCATTAGAATTTAGTGTATTAAGTGCAGTAGGATCTGTTACAGCTACTAAATCGCCCGAAGTGTTAACGTCGTAAACCTTATAACAATCTTTAATGAAAGAAAGGCGATTTGCACCTAATGCAACATCTTTATTTCCGTACATATTAGCCATAGCATTTGCATTGTATATTTTGCCACCAATAGCCCAGGCAAATCCAGCACTAAAGTCTAAACCCTTATAATTCATATTCAGGTTGAAACCTCCTGTATGTTTAGGAGTAACCTCTCCAAGGTCAGTTATATCCTTACTATCAACTACATTATCTTCATCTGGATTCATGTTGTGCAACTTAACAGCACCAGGGAAAGCATTTTGTCCTGCTGCCTTCTTAAATGGACTAGGGTAGTTACCGGTAATAGTATTTGAAAGATCAGCAACTCCACTTTTTAGAGTATAAACTCCGGTAGTGCTGTTATAATCAAAATCATTAACAGTATAGAAACCATCACATTGATAACCACGAATTAAGCCTACTTGAGAACCTACTTTAAATAGATAGTCATAATTGGGCTGTGTAGCGGTCGAAGCCCATTGTGTACCATATTGAGCTGTAACATTATCAGCTAGTTCATCAATGTTGTTTTTATTGTAATTGTAGTTAGCAGTAACATTCAATGTGAAATTTTTATGGCGGATAATGTCTGCTCCTACTGAAAGTTCAAATCCCTTATTTGAGGTCTTACCGATGTTTCTATATTGATAAGAATAACCGGTTGTTTCATCAATAGGCACCTGCATAAGTAAGTCTTTAGTATTGTTCCAATATGCATCGATAGAACCATAAAGACGGTTATTCCAGAAACCAAAATCAAGACCAATGTTCCGTGAGATAGTTGTTTCCCACTTTAAATCGGGGTTGGAAAGCATACCTGCCGGTTTATAAATTGTAGTTGATTGACCATTTATTGTTACATTAGAAGTAGTCCAGGTCTCTTTCCATAAGCTGGCGTCAATATTGTCAGCGCCGGAAGTGCCATAAGATAAACGAAGCTTTAGGTTATCTAACCATTCTTTAGAATCAGCCAGGAATGGTTCGTCAGAGATACGCCATGCAAATGCTGCGGCAGGGAAATACCCCCATTGGTGGTTAGGAGAAAATTTAGAAGAACCATCTGCACGGAATGTACCAGTTAAAAGATAACGTCCTTTAAAAGAGTAGTTAGCTCTACCAAAGAATGATAAGGTATTACTTGGAGTACCAATTGTATTTGAGAACTGATCTAGACCTAAAGAAGGATTTGTCATGTTAATCATACCAAAAGCCTGATCGAAATCAAAACTACTTGTGTAGCCGGCACCAATTATTTGTGTGGAATTTGATTTAGAAGCCAAAACTTCGTTACCTAATAAGAATGATAGATTATTATCTTTGCCTAATCCTTGTACTTCATAATTTAATGTAGTAGCAGAACGGACGTTCCAACTATCACCTTTATTTAGTTTTGCATATTTATAACTATTAGTCAAACCATTTTCATAATATTTATTTTCGCTGTTACCACGACCCAAGCCCAATTCAGAACGAGCGGTAAGTCCTTTTACGATGTCCCATGAAATAGAAGCAATACCACGAATATTTTGTTTCCTGCTTTTTTGGATAACATCATTAACTAAAGCTAACGTGTTCTCTGATTGATCTACATTAGAGTCACCATTACCAAATCCTGAAAAAAGGCCTGTTCCAAGAGGATTGTCAATTGGGCGGAAAGAATAGGCATTAGAAAGTAAAGAACCTTTTCCGTTTACTGCGCTATCTTCTTTACCATCTGTCATATTCTCAGTATATCTGATATCAAGGTCCAGTCGCAGATTGGAAAGTAGTTGTTGCTGAATTTTCAAAGAACCATTAAAACGGCTATATCCAGAGTTGATTTTGATACCGCCGTCATCCAAATAATTTGCAGCAAAAGCAATCTTAGTTTTCTCATTTCCACCGGCAATGCTCAAGTTATGACTTTGTGAAATGACAGAACGAAGTAGATCGTCAGTGTAGTCATGGCTACTAACATCAGCATATTTTGAATAATTATTCCCATTAGCTGAACCTAAGCCAAAATAAGAAGCTACAGCATCGCCATAACTACTTCCCAGTGCTGTACCATAACTCCATGTATGAAGCACATAGTCTTGTGCATCAAGTACATCTAAGGTTTTAGCTGCAGTTTTTACCTGCATATAAGTGTTATAAGATACGGAAACTTTTTCAGCTTTAGCGCCTTTAGTTGTTACAAGAATTACACCGTTAGCACCACGAGCACCGTAAATTGCTGTAGAAGAAGCATCCTTCAATACATCAATAGATTCAATCTGATCAGCTGGAATATCCGAGATAGTACTTACAGGAAAACCATCAACGATGAAAAGCGGATCATTGGATTGGGTAATAGAACCACCACCACGAACGCGAATAGAAACATCAGCGCCTGGGCGTCCATCCTGTGATATAACAGAAACACCAGGTAAATGACCTTGCAATGCCTGAGCTACATTCGCTACCGGATTTGCAATAAGTGCATCATGATTAACCGATGCTACAGAACCTGTTAAATCTCGCTTTTTTACAGTGCCATAACCAATAACCACCACTTCTTCAAGTGTCTTAGCATCTTCTACTAACGTTACGTTGATTTTTGTTTGATTGTTTACAGCTACAGTTTTGGGTAAGTAACCAATGAAAGAGAACTGAAGCTTGTTGTTAGCTTGTACTGAAAGAGAATAACGTCCTTCAAAATCTGTAATAGTTCCGTTAGTTGTACCTACTGCTGTTACATTTACTCCAATCATCAGTTCTCCGTTTGCATCTGTAACTACACCCGTGACCAAATGACCTTGTGCAAAAGAAGCTAGGCAGAGCATGCTCAAGAATAGAGTAGCAATTGCCTTTCTGGCAAGTGTTTTTCGATTCATAAATTTTGTATTTTTTATAGTTGTTAATAAAGAACAAAGGTTTCTTTTAACCGTTATCGAGGGCAAAAGTATGTTTTTTAATAAAGAAACGGTGTGAGATATTGATTCTTTATGTGGAAATATCGATTTATATAGAATTCGGAGAGTAGAGGTCTTGTAGGAAATAAAAGAAGCTTCCTAAATCATCGATTTAAGAAGCTTCTTTTTACATTAGAGATGAACTTTCGTTCTTCTTTGTGATCCGCTTGGGGTTCGAACCCAAGACCCCAACATTAAAAGTGTTGTGCTCTACCAGCTGAGCTAGCGAATCATTAGTTTTGTTCTCTTTAGCGGGTGCAAAGATACGGCTTTTTCTTTATGAACCAAACTTTTTGAATAGAAATGTTTAATAAATATTCGCGTTATTCCTTTTCTTATTGATTATCAGAGTCTTTAGAGTCTGTGATTTTTTCGCGATGAATAACATATCTTTGATAGTAAGAAAGCATGAGAGATGTAATTGGAAGAGCGATAATCATTCCTAGTATTCCAAGTAAGGAACCCCAAATGGAAAGTGATAGTAAAATGATGGCAGGATTAAGTCCTGTAATTCTTCCCATAACTTTAGGAACAATAAAAGAATCCTCTATGGCTTGTATAACAGCAAATACAATAAGAGCTGAACCTAAAACAACCCAAATACTTTGTCCTGTGTCGGCTACTTTAAGTAGTCCCAGAATAAATGCTGGGAAAAGTGCTATTACCTTCATATATGGTACCATACTTAATATACCTATTAAAAGTCCAAGCCCCAGGGCTAGTGGATAATTAATAATAAGAAATCCAATACTTGAAAGTATGGCAACACATAAGGCTACGAGTGCTTGTCCTCTAAAGTAACGGTTCATTCCACTTTTTAAATCATTAATTACGCTGGAGGCGAAGTGCCTGTATTTTTTAGGGATAAGCTCAATCCATCCATCAGAAATTGCTTCATAATCCAAAAGAATAAACACAGTATAAAGAAGGATAATAAATGAAGCAATAATGCTGAATAAAATATCCAGTGATTCAGAGAGCAATGACCATAGCTTGGGTAGAGCATTTTTTGTGAGATTGGCAATGTTTTCCTGACTAAAGACCTTATTTAATTCATTAACATCAAGGTTTTTGTTAATAAAATCAGTTATTACCTGAGGAAATAAGTTGATGTTTGATTCGTTAGAAATATAAGTCATAATCAGATTGTTAACCTTACCGAATTCTTCAATCATTGGGGGAATTAGCAAGATAAATAATCCAGTAAGCACTGCGGATACAGTTAAAATCGCACAAAGAATAGATAAGACCCGATTCTTTAATTTTAATTTGTACTGGAAGAACTTAACTAAAGGGTACATAAAGTAAGCTATGAGCCAGGCTATAAAAAATGGCAGCAATACAGCACTTAGCTTATCGAATAGAAGTATTATCCCAATAACAATGGCTAAGCCAAATATAAACCGGATAAAACTATCGAATGTGATTTTCTTTTCAAGCATAGACTCAATTTATTAATATTGATTTATTCAGAACTTTGCATTAAGGCTCTGTTGTAGCACTCTCGGCAAAGAGGCTCATATTCATCTTTTTCACCTAATAAAACACGCTTTTCGTTTTTAACTATGCGGTGCGAAATATAGGCTAACTGTCCGCATCTCAAGCAAATAGCATGAACTTTAGTCACTTCATCGGCAATAGCACATAAATCAGGCATGGGACCAAATGGGATGCCTTTATAGTCCATATCTAATCCTGCAATTATAACTCTAATACCACTATTGGCTAGCTTGTTACAAACCTCAGCAAGGCCTTCATCAAAGAACTGTGCTTCGTCAATTCCTACTACATCAATATCAGATGAAAAAAGTAAAATACTGGATGAAGATTCTATCGGGGTGGAAGATATTGAATTGCTGTCATGAGAAACCACGTTTTCTTCTGAATAACGAGTGTCAATTGCAGGTTTATATATTTCAACCCTTTGTTTAGCAAATTTGGCTCTTTTCAATCTGCGTATCAGCTCTTCTGTTTTGCCAGAGAACATTGAACCGCAAATAACCTCAATTCGGCCTCTTCTTCGTGTTTCCAGTATTTGATCTTCGGAAAATATTACCATTATGCCTTGACGTGTTAAAATTTTAGTGACTGTTTACTAATAGTCTACAAAAATAATACTTTTTTGTGTTTTGCATATTATTTATTTCTACATTTGCGACAATATCCTATATTTGTGTGTATATTCAGATGTTAAAATTAGGATTATCTCCTTTCGACATTAAGTTAAAAGGATTATTATATGTAAATTATATATTTAGGCATGGGAAAATTGTATGTTGTACCAACTCCAGTAGGTAATTTAGAGGATATGACTTTTCGGGCTATCAGAGTCCTGAAGGAAGCCGATTTGATTCTTGCCGAAGATACACGTACTTCAGGTATATTGCTGAAACATTTTGAGATTAAGAATACTATGCAATCTCACCATAAGTTTAATGAACATAAAATGGTGGAAAGCGTTGTTAATAGAATAAAGGCGGGTGAAACTGTTGCATTGATTTCTGATGCTGGAACGCCAGGGATATCTGATCCGGGATTTTTAGTAGTTAGAGAATGCGTAAAAAATGGAATTGAAGTGCAATGTCTTCCGGGAGCAACGGCTTTTGTTCCCGCAGTTGTAGCTTCAGGTCTTCCTAATGAGCGTTTTTCTTTTGAAGGTTTTCTCCCTCAGAAGAAAGGACGCATGACTAGATTAATATCCTTGCAAACAGAAACACGTACAATGATTTTTTATGAATCTCCGCATCGTTTATTGAAGACCTTAATTCAATTTGGGGAATACTTTGGAGTTGATAGAAAGGTTTCTAGTTTCAAGAGAGATTTCCAAAATGTATGAACAAACGGTACGTGGAACCTTGACTGAGTTAA
>Ga0183099_1001089_pt1 | contig 16576 bp, 16 predicted proteins | sample Biomet1_FD_127788 | JGI IMG/M metagenome (GOLD analysis project Ga0183099, IMG submission 127788) | Microbial communities from bioreactor (seeded with anoxic lake sediment) at LBNL, California, USA - Biofuel metagenome 1 | ecosystem: Engineered > Bioreactor > Anaerobic > Unclassified ... | reverse complement strand
GCGTGAACTTCTCGGTTTTCCGCCGTTCAGCAGGCTTGTCAGACTTGTGTTCCGCAGCGCAGACAACAGCGCGGCAGCGGGAACGGCTCAGGCAGCGGCAGGTCTGCTTGCGCGCGCGCAGACAAAACTGAAAGGGGCCGCAGACGCCGAGATCATGGGACCGGCGGAATGTCCGGTCGCAAAGATCTCTCAGAATTTCCGCTGGCAGATACTGCTGCGGGGACCGGAGATCAAAGTGCTGCGGGAAATGGCGAAGGGCCTGCTGTTCGGATACACGCATCCTCAGAATGTGTACATCGAATGCGACGTTGATCCTGTTTCACTGCTGTAAAACCATCCGCACTCTCAGACGTGCCTGCGCACACCGTCGAATTTTACCTCCCACAGAAACAGTCCCTGCGGAGGAGCAGTCACTCCCGCCCGTTTTCTGTCGCGTGCTTCGAGTATGTTCCTGAACGCGTCGTTTCCTGCACCGTTTTTTTCCAGCTGCACGAGCGTCCCCGTTATGCTGCGCACCATTTTCCATAAAAAAGCGTTCGCTTCTATTTCAAACACGACGAGCGTACCCGAAGGAAACGCTTCCTGCGTAAAAAACCGTGCGGACTCAAGATACCTGCATGTTGAAATGCTTTTGTCACCCGACGCAGCGAACGACGCGCAGTCAAGTTCCCCTTTCAGACACGCCGCCATTGCGTTCAATTTTGCAACGTCAGGCATTCTGTGCAGCGGCCATACGTACCGTGTCTGCGCGGCGCCAGGAACGTCTCCTGTGTACATAAAATACCGGTATACTCTGCTCGTAGCGTTGTAGCGTGCGTTAAAAGTATCAGGTACCGCACGGGCCCCCATTACTCGAACGTCCTGCGGCAGAAAGCTGTTGAGTGCAGCGGCATAGTGCCCTTCCGGGATTGAATCTATCGGTGAAAGAAAATGGGCGGCCGGCGCAGAAGCGTGTACGCCGCTGTCCGTGCGGCCGGAACCGTACAGCGTTATTCGGCTGCCGTGAAGCTTTTCGAGCGCACGTTCAATTTCATCCTGCACGGTGCGCACCGGCGTCCCTTTGCGGGCCGAATCCTGGCGCTGCCAGCCGCAGAACGATGTTCCGTCGTATGAAACTGTCAAAAGTATGTTGCGCAAGACATTCCTCCTGCGCTAAATATTTTCGTCGCTGACTTCGAGCGAGAGTTTATCGTACAAGTCGCGCGATTTTTCAAGAAGCGGACCGGGTTTTGCCTTGGAGGACTTGCCGAGTCCGAAAATCCGCGCGATCGCAGTCTTTGATTCGCTGAGCTTTTTAAGCCGTATCTGCTGATCGTCTTTCTGTCCGTACTTGTATTCAAGCAGCCCGCAGAGGTAAATAACACCGTCCCATCCGTAATTCTTGTCCATATCAGGACCGCTGTTCGCCAGAGTCGAGCTTTTTTCAACGCGCTGCGTTTCGTTCAGCACAGCCTGTTCGTAGAAAAACACTGCCTTGTTGTAGAGTACTTTTGAAATGTAGTCATAATTATGATCGGGACACCGTTCGTTAAGTTCTTTCGTGAGCCACGCGAGGCGCAGCGAAATGATCGCCCGTTTGATCGTCGGAAGCAATTCCATATTCGCGTCATCGTACGTGAGCAAGGCTAAATAATACATCGCACACCCGTCAAACAGCGAGCGCTGCCGGTGAAGGTCAAAATAGGGGAATATGGTATTAACCGCTTTTTTCCGTTTCTCGCTGTGCCCGTACATGACGTCCAACGCTTCTTTATTTTTGATGTCTTTAAAATCCGACCAGAATAGAGCCGTACAGCAGTTCGGACAGGCGCCGATATCGTAGATAAGCGGATAGATTCTGCCGTATTTTTTGGAGGGCTCAAAAATACGGTGCAGTTCGTCCGTAAGACCGCCTGCGATCATACGTCCCTGCCCGCTCAGCATCACTTCCCGTTCAAATTCTTTGTGGCATACAGGACACAGGCACTTTTCTTTTGACCAGTACGAGAGTGCTGTTTTTTTTGTTTCTGATACGCTTTTTACACCGTAAACCATACTGTCTTAATTCTACACTTCTATGACGACGAATGCAACTGCAAATTCTTTTTCATGGCTGAGAGACACGCACACGCGTGCGTTCTTTCCGCACCTGGCTTCCAATACTTCAGAAGCCGTCCCTGACGTATGCAGTTCGGGTTTTCCGTCCTCGTTTTTCAGAATGAACACGTCCCGAAGGTCAAATCCGGAAAGACCCGTTCCCAGTGCTTTTGAAAACGCCTCTTTCGCCGCGAAGCGTACAGCGTAATGCTGGCTTAAGAAAGCTTCCGTACCGGTCTCCTGACGTTCCCGCTCGTTGAAAAAGCGTGAAATCAGAGACGGAGTCCGTACCCATTTTACAAAACGGCGTACGTCGGAAATATCTGTACCGACACCGTAAATCATGCTAGTTCCTGTCATCGGCTGACGTTTTTTCATCAGCCGCCGATTTTTCTCCGACAGTGATCTTTATAACAGCCGCACTCTGGTTTTCAACGGTAAAGTACGACGGCAGCGACAGCTGCACCGGCAGTTCATACGTTCCCGGCTCTTTAATGGCGCTGCAGTCAACGCTCACAGTGTTTTCGTCAGGCTGATAGCCGTCGAGCAGCGGTACTGTGCTGTTCACGTCAAAGGAAATATCCGGGACGGTTTCTTCCACTTCCAGACGGGGCAGCAGAAAGTTGATTTTTACAGGTACGTTCGTAAAATTACGGACAAGCGGTTCTGCTTCAACCGACAGGATGACTCTGAACTGCTGCTTTTCCGACTGCGTGTTCACGAGTGAATTGATATTCTGAAGACCGACTTCGTAACTCCGGTTTTCGCTCAGCCCCGAAGCGTCTATTTTATCCGTGTAAATCTGTTTTGTCTTGTCTACAACTGACCGGGGCCCGATTATCTGTACAGTCTCCGGTTGAACAGTTATATTCGCAATCCGGTAGCCGTGTGCAGGTTCTCCCGCCACAGACGGCGTTACCGGAACGTATCTGAGCGCTTTTTCTTCCATTCGCACCGTGACCGTTTCAGGCTTCACGGTTACTTCAAACGGATCCATAAGCAGAAGCTTGGGAGAGAGATGCACGGAAACCGGAACCGAATACACACCTTCCGCGTCGTACGTTGTTAAATCAAGGGAGGCGGTTATGTCGGCCTGGATAGCTTCGGCAATATTCCCGGTCGTAGAACGGACCGTTACGCGCACGTAATCGGGACAGTCGCTCATCGGATACATACCGCCGTCAGCGACAACGGACAGCGGTACAGTGAACGTTTTGCGGTCAAGCAGTGAAACACGGTGGAATATAAACAGGAACAGAGCCATGACAAAGCAGATGACTTTCGCAGGCCAGTTCTCGGATATTTTTTCAATCAGCCTGTTTGCTTTCATCAATCGTGTCCTCCAGTTTATATGCGTCAGGTGTGATTTCAAGCAGATTTTCAAGGATTTTCGTTAATTCGGTGATCGTTAAGTCGTAGTGCAGTTTGGAATCATACGCGAGGCTCACCGCTCCCGTTTCTTCGGAAACGACGAGGACGACCGCGTCGGAAACCTCGGAAAGACCGAGCGCCGCGCGGTGACGGGTACCGAACGTTTTTTTTATGTCGTACTGTTCACTGAGCGGAAGGAAACATCCCGCGGCGATCAGTTTTCCGCCGAGCACGAAGCATGCACCGTCGTGCAGGGGCGTGTCCATGCCGAATATGGTAACGAGCAGGCTCGACGACAGGTCGGCGTTAAGTCTTGTTCCGGTGTTTATAATGTCGTCCATTTTCGTATGGCGCATAAAGACGACGAGCATACCCCGCCGCTGCTTGGAGAGCATTTCCGCGGCGATCAGGACTGAATCAACGTACGTGTGTTTTGAACGGTTTCCGAACGCGAACCACTGGGTCTGCCCCATCTTCAGGAACAGTTTGCGCATTTCAGGCTGAAAGACGATCGCAAACGCGATAACGAGTCCCGGCGTCATAACGTTCAGTATCCAGACCATCGTATCCAGATTCAGAAGCAGCGCACCCGCATAGGCGAGCGCTACGATGACAGCAGCCTTTATTATCTGAATGCCGTTCGTTTTTATTATTAATTCGTAAGCTTTGTACAGAATGAACGTAAGAATGCCCAAGTCAAGGATAGGGCGGATAACATTATAAATCGCCGTCAGACTGTCGAATGCTTTCAATTCTTTGTACCTTCCAGATATTTCATAACGTTGACTGTATCGACCGCGGCTGCGACGTCGTGGACACGGATCATGAACGCGCCTCTCTGTACAGACAGCACGTCCGCCGCAAGCGTGCCCGGCAGACGTTTTTCCACAGGCTGCCCGGTCATTTCGCCGATACAGGATTTACGGGAAAGCGCCATGAGCACGGGATACGCGCCCCCGCATAATTGTCCGCACCTGCCGATAAGCACGACATTCGCCGCAAGATTCTTTCCGAACCCGATGCCGGGATCTACAATGATCCTGTCCGCCGAAATACCGCACGATCGCGCATATTCCGCTCGGCCCGTAAGATATGAATCCACTTCGGCAAACACGTCGCCGTACGACGTGTTGTTCTGCATTATAGCAGGATTTCCGCGTTTGTGCATCAGAATGACCGGAATTTTTACCGACGCGGCATACGCGCCAAGCAGAGGGTCGTCTTCAAGCGCTGAAATGTCGTTGAGTATGTCCGCCCCCTCGGAAACGGCTGCTTCCATCACCGATCTTTTCCGTGTATCGACCGATATTGGAACGGACGACCGTTTTCTGATGCTCCTGATAACCGGGATTATACGCGCGATCTCTTCTTCCTCACTTACGTATTCAGCGCCAGGCCTGCTCGATTCGCCGCCGACATCAAGAACGTCAGCACCCTCGTCTATAAGCTGCGCCGCGTGTTCCGCACCGCCTCTGCTTTCCTTCCAGAAAGAATCAGGCGTAACGTTCACGATCCCCATTACAAACGCAGGATTCTCCGTAGTCACGGTCCTGTCTGCCAGAACAAGTTTCTTCATTAAACAGCTCCCCTGCCCTCACGGTGCACAGTTTCCGCCGTATACTGCCTGACGTTTCCTGCGGCACACGCTGTTTCCAGTGCAGTCTTTTCAAGATACTCGGAGGACATATGTGCGTCAGCGCAGATCTGATCCCGTGATCCGTGGCTGTAGAACCTGTCCGGAAAGGCTTTTACGGCCACGTTTTTTATTCCGGCACGGAACAGCACGTTCTGCAGATAAGAACTGACGCTTCCTGTTATGACGCCGTCTTCGACAAGCACAATGCCGTCGTATTTTGACGCGATATCGATAAAATAGTCTTCGTCGACCGGTTTTATGAACCGGAGCGTGTAAATATCCGCGTATACGTTCTGGAGAAGAAGCGAACGGGCCGCAACAAGTACTTCGGCATACATACCGCCGGTACACGCGAACAGTATCCGTCCGTTGCCGCAGTCGGTCTGTTCCTCAAGCCCTGCTTCCAGTGACGGTGCAAAGCTGCTGCACGGAACGAGTGTTCCCCTTCCCTGTACGACAGGCTGAGAAAAAGCAGTCTGTTCGGACGGACACGTCAGCTTCGGGTAGCGTATGAGTGTCGCACCCTGTGAATACGCCGCATAGTCCAGGCACAGTGCAAGGTCCGTGGCGCTGGCAGGACACATGATACGCAGCCCCGGAACGGGTCTGAACAGCGCAATGTCGAACAGACCCTGATGGGTTTCGCCGTCGTTCGGAACAACGCCCGCCCGGTCAAGAACGATGACCGCGTGCACGTTCTGAAGTGCGATGTCGTTTATAACCTGATCCACGGCACGCTGTATGAACGTAGCGTAAATACATATGACCGGTGTGAGTCCCCCGGCGGCGAGCCCTCCGCCGAACGTGACAGCATGCTCTTCCGCAATGCCCACGTCAAAGAATCTTGCAGGATAATGGCGGGCAAACACGGCAAGTCCGGTCCCCTTTGCCATGGCGGCCGTTACTGCTGCGATGTCGCTGCGCTTAGAGGCCAGCTCCATGAGCGAATTGCTGAACGATTCGGTAAAGCTGAGCGTATCAAATTTTTCGACTGTCCCGTCGCTGATACAGAACGGACCTATACCGTGAAAGACTTCCGGATTATCTTCGGCGGGGCTGTACCCTTTGCCCTTTTTCGTCACGATATGAACGACAACGGGCCGCTGAAGCTTTTCGACCCGGCGGAACACTGTCTCCAGCTCATGCTCGTCGTGTCCGTTCAGCGGACCGACGTATTCAAATCCCATGTCCACGAACAGATTGTTCGTCAGCAGGAGTCCTTTTATGGAACGCTTGAAGCGGAAAATGAATTTTTCAAGATGCTTGCTGAAATACGGAACACGGTCGATCATGCGGTCCACTTTGTAGCGGAACGTCTGATACTGTGCAGACATTGTAATGCGCGACAGGTAGCGCGAGAGCGAGCCCGTGTTATGATCGATCGACATCTGGTTGTCGTTAAGGACTACTATAAGGTTTTTTGACAACTGTCCGGCGTGGGACAGCGCTTCAAACGCCATCCCGCCGGTAAGCGCGCCGTCTCCGATAACTGCAACAACCTTTCCCGGACGCTTCATGATATCCCATGCCATGAGCAGACCAAGACCGGCAGAAATGGACGTTGATGAATGGCCGCAGTTAAAAAAATCATGCGGGCTTTCGTCTTTACGGGTAAAACCCGATATACCGTCACGCTGACGCAGCGTGCGGAACCGCTCGTAACGCCCTGTCAGAAGCTTGTGCGCGTAGCACTGATGGCTCACGTCCCAGACTATGGCATCTTCGGGGCTGTCAAATACCCTGTGAAGCGCAATCGTCAGTTCTACAACGCCGAGATTGCTTGAAAGATGCCCTCCGTTTCTACCGACGACTTCGATGATCGTACGTCTGATTTCGCGTGCTAGTTCGGGGATCTTTGCTTCGGGAATTTTTTTTACATCAGCCGGGGAATGAATGCCGGAAAGAATCGTAGGAATGCCTCCAAATACATTACAGTAGTAAACACAAAAAAGACCGCGTCAGTTACATGAACTTCCGCGGTCTTATCTGACATCGGTAAGTTAGCAGAAAATGCTACTTACTCTTATGCCGGTTTCTTCTAAGCATCTTCTTTCGCTTATGTGTCGCCATCTTCTGGCGCTTTCTTTTCTTTCCACAGGGCACGATGGCACTCCTTTCACTTAGATAAGTGTTAGTAATTATCACCTAAAAACCGGGTTACGTCAAGTGTAAAGGTAAAAAAACTGTGGCGCTCCGCGTCTTTTTCACCGTCTGTCCGTCAATGTCCTGATATATTCAGCCGCCGTCTGTACAGCGGCATCCGAACCGTCGAACAGGACCGTGTGCGCTCCGGGGATTGCGCTCATGAACGTGTATTGTTTTTTTGCATACGCCCTGCTCGCGGCCTGTATGCGCAGTAGTATTCTGTCAGCAGCATCGTCCTCGAACCATTCGCGGTATCCGATCGCTCTCATACCGGGATCGGAGGCAGTGCATCCGGCAGCTGCAAGCTGCCGTACTTCCCGTTCAAGGCCTTCGGCGAACATACAGCGGACACGCTCATTTATCCGTTCGTAAAGCTGTCCGCGCTCCATGCTGAGAATTATCGTACAGAACGAATACCTGCTTCGTAGTTCGCGGCTGAGCAGGAAGGCGCTCCGCGGAGTCCCCGTTTCCTCGTACACTTCAAGCGCGCGCTGAATCCGGTATGCGTCGTGCGGATGTATGACGGCTGCGCTCTGCGGGTCAAGCCTTCTGAGTTCCGCATACAGTACGGCAGGACCTTCCGTTTCCATGCGGCGCTTCAGTCTGCTGCGGACGCCAGCGTCTGATGCCGGCGTATCCGGAAGCCCCAGCAGAAAGGAGCGGATATAAAATCCCGTGCCGCCTGCAACAACGGGAATGTTTCCCCGTTCATACACATCCAGACACGCTTTGTCTGCAAGTTCTACAAAATCGGCAACGGAAAACTGTTCTTTGGGGGAACGGATATCTATAAGATGGTGCGGCAGTTCGGAAAGAAGTGCCGCACCAGGTTTTGCCGTACCGATATTCATGCCGCGGTACACCTGCATGGAATCGGCGCTTATAATTTCGGCCCGTCCTTTAAAAAAAGAATGACTGCTCTGTGCGAAGAGTGTCCGCAGCAAAGCAGTCTTTCCTGTTGCAGTCGGTGCAAAAAGAACCACTGCTGGTATTTTTACACCGTCTTGATCACTGCTGTTCAATCTTGAACGTCACCTTGTTGTCAAAAACCTGGCGTGCGGCAAGCGATACGACTTTTCCGTCGTTCAGTTCAATTTCCGGGTCTTCAATCTTGGCCATCTGATACGCGCGGCGGCTCGATGCTACCGTGATTTCATAGATATTGTCAGAATATTTTACAAGTTCTTCAAGGGGGAATACCATCAATGACACCTCTACTATATTTCTTCTAGTATAAATGAATATGCCGGTTGTGTAAAGTATGTGCGCCTGCAGCAGAAAACTGCGCAGTAAGGGTAAACGTACGCGATAGTATATATATGGAAAAAATCACGATTATCGGATATGATGAGTATATGCCGCGGAATTATGTGACACAGGGAATTATCTTTTCAATCAAACCGGCTGGTGAAAACAACAGTTCGGTGGGGTTCATGACGAAAGACAACGGCGTTGTGTACGCTACGCTGTACGGCGGTCCGAAAAGCAGACTGCGTTCCCTTGTGTCTCTCTGGAACAGCGGGACGGCATACCTGTACTGCAAAGAAAACGGCGATATTACGAAAAACGTAAAGATCACCGATTTTGACGTTCAGAACTATCATCTGTCGTTCCGGGAAAATCTGTACAAAAACTATGCTGCGTCTCTTGCGGCGGAGCTTGCCGTAAAAACAAAGTGCGCGGGCAGCTATGAAAAATGCTGGTATCTTGTATCAGGTTTTCTGGACGGACTGGAACTTTCCTGCGGCTGCCAGTGCGAAACGGGAATGGTGCGTTTTCTCTGGCGTTACCTTGACCTGCTCGGAGTAAGACCGGACGTCACCGGCTGCTGCGAGTGCGGTGGCAGCGTATACACTGGAAATTCGGCGGAAGAAAGAGTATCATACAATCCGGTAGATAACGGGTTCGTCTGCGCCTCGTGCGCCGGACGTGATGCGAGCCTGCACGCTTTTACGCTGAGCGCTGAAGCAGTGCGCTATCTGTGCGCTGTTTCGGAACTGCAGCCGGCCGAAGTGCGGACTATACCGCTGAGCGCCGATTCGCTTTGTGAGATTAAGCGGCTTGTATTTTTTCTTGCAGGTCAGGCTGCGGGATCTAAACTGAAAACAATTGAAACAGGAATGGGGATATTATGAGAGCAACAGATATAATCATGAAAAAGCGCGGAACGTTCATCCGTTCCGCAGACGGAACACAGAGACTTACAGGAAGCACTTCGCTTACCCGTGATGAAATCAGATTTCTGGTCGACAGCTACGCTTCAGGGGCCATTCCCGACTACCAGATGTCGTCGTGGCTCATGGCTGTGTATTTTAACGGTATGACGTTCGAGGAAACGGGCTGGCTCACAGACGCGATGCTCCATTCCGGCGACGTGATCGAACTGCACGGGCGCGAAAAAGACGGTCTGCATGGACCGTTCGTCGACAAACATTCGACGGGCGGCGTGGGTGACAAGATTTCACTTCCACTTGCTCCGATAGCAGCCTGCTGCGGCGTACAGGTGCCGATGATGTCAGGCCGTGCGCTCGGTCATACGGGCGGTACGCTCGATAAGCTTGAATCGATCGAAGGATACAAAGTAGGTCTTACCCCGGATACGTTCCGTAAGCTCATTGCAAAAACGGGATTTGCCATGACCGGCCAGACGAAGGAAATCGTGCCGGCAGACAGGCTGCTCTACGCGCTCCGTGACGTGACCGGCACTGTAGAATCGGTGCCGCTTATCACGGCGAGCATTCTCTCAAAGAAAGTTGCAGAGGGAGCGGATGCGCTCGTATTCGACGTAAAATACGGTTCGGGCGCGTTTATGAAATCCGTTCCCGACGCAGAAATGCTTGCGTCGTTCCTTGTAAAAACGGCGGGCGCGATGGGTAAAAAGGCATCGGCGCTGATCACGAACATGGACACGCCGCTCGGATGGAAAGTGGGCAATTTTCTTGAAATTGAAGAAACGCTGGAGTGTCTTCAGGGCACGGGTCCTGAAGACGTCATGGAAGAAACATACGCGCTCGGTGCTGAAATGCTCATGCTGGGCGGCAGGGCCGCCTCGAAGGAAGACGGTGCGGCACAATGCCGTAATGCCGTGTCGTCAGGACGTGCCCTTGATAAGTTCCTTGAGAACGTACAGGACCAGGGCGGAGATCCCGGCAGGCTGCTCGCGCAGCAGGGAAAGAGACGCTCGCCGTTCCACGTCACGTTCAGGGCGAAACAGGACGGCTATATCAGCGTCGACGCCTACCTGACGGGACTTGCAGGAATTGACCTGGGCGTCGGCCGGAGCAGGACGACAGACCCGGTCTGTCCCGACGCAGGATTTATTCTGCATGCAAAAACCGGAACTGTGGTCAAAGCTGGAGATGCGGTCATGGAAGTGTACGGGAAAGACGAAGCATGTCTTACCCCTGCCTGCGCGCGCCTTGAACAGGCAGTCACATACTCTTCTGAAAAACCGGAAGACAAGCCGCTCATCTGCAGTGAAATACACCAGTAAACAGACTTGGCAAGGAAGAACAGTATATTTTGAAAACATGGAATAAAAAAAATATCTCCCGCGAAGTTATTAAATCGCTTTGCGATACGTACGGACTTGACGCCCTGACTGCATCAATCATGGCACGCAGGGGAATTGTTGAAGGAAAGGATGTGCTCTATTTCAGGGAAACAGACCTGCGTTTTCTTCACAACCCCTTTCTGTTCGGCAATATGGAAGACGCGGTCGACCGTATTCTGAGTGCAAAGGAAGAAGGAGAAAAAATACTTGTCTTCGGCGACAGCGACGTAGACGGTGTTACGAGCACGGCCGTGCTATACGGCTTTCTTTCCGACATGGGATACGACGTACAGTGGCGGCTGCCGCTCGGAGACGATTCGTACGGATTGTCTTCCGCAGCCGTAGACGACTTTGCGGCGCAGTACGGCTCGCTGATCATTACGGTAGACTGCGGCATATCGAACTTACAGGAAATCGCGCACGCAAACGAGCTTGGAATAGACGTTATCGTTACAGACCATCATAACCCGCCGGAAATACTTCCGGCGGCGTATACGATCATAGATCCGAAACTACGCGGGTCGGAATACCCGTTCCCGGATATTTCAGGCGCCGCAGTTGCGTACAAACTCGTTTCAGCGCTCCGTTTCGCAGGTTCCGACCTGTACAAGCAGGAGATCACGCTGCTGAACGTCCGTCCGTCAGACGGTGAAGATTATTATATTGACTGCATGAAGGTGCGGAATCTGGTTCAGAAGGAACTTATTTCTGAACGTGTCGCGCCGGGAACGGTGTCTGTGACGCGGACAAAACTTCCGTCGTTCCTCGCAGGCCAGCAGATTTTCGTATGGAACGAACCGGCAGTACAGAAAATGCTTTCGGAGCTGTTCGGCAGCGGCGTTGAATTCAACATGATGGACTTCCGGCCGCAGATATCAAAGCTCATTCCGCAGCTTTCCGGTGAAAGTCTGCTCGCGGTAAAAGATATGTCCCGCATAGTAAAATACAGCGGTACGCCGTCTTCTGAAATTGAAGGGTTTTTTAATCTGTTCGTTACATTTGCCGAAAAACAGGCGGCGACAGCGAAAAAACACAGAGGACAGCCAGAACGACCTGCAGCTTGTCATGCTCGCTGCGCTTGCAGACATCATGCCTCTGAAGAACGAGAACCGGATACTTGTGCGCTCCGGCATTACATCGATGAACGAAGGCAGGCTCCGGCCGGGCCTCGCCGAACTGTTCGCCCGCCTGGGCATGACGGGAAAGCGGATATGTTCCACAGACCTGTCATGGACGGTCATTCCTTCTCTCAACGCCGCCGGACGAATGGGACAGTCCAACATCGCGCTTGAAATGCTGCTTTCCAAAAATGCAGAAGAGCGCGACAGACTTGCGCAGAAAATAATTGGCCTGAACGACCAGCGTAAACAGCTTGTTGGGGACGCGTCCGTCCTTATCAGCAGGCAGGCCTCAGAAAGCTACGAACAGTACGGGCGCCGCATGTGCGTCGTTGTTGACAGCCATATAAACAAAGGCGTGACGGGTATCCTCGCAGCAAAACTCGTCGGGAAGTTCAACGTTCCGTCAATCGCAGTAACCTTCGCGGATGGCAACACGGCCGTAGGTTCAATGCGCAGCTGCCGCGGATTCAACGCGACGCAGTTTCTGGACCAGTTCGGCGATTTTTTCATCAACCACGGCGGGCATAATTATGCCGCAGGATTCAGCTTTACCGCTTCAAAGCTTGACGATTTTATGACTAAACTCAAGTCGCTTTTACAGGCTGTAACACTGGAAGACGCGTCTGAAATGATCGACATCGACGCCGAACTGCCTGCTTCGTATATGACTCCCGAAATTCTGAACGTCATCGACAGATTCGAACCGTTCGGAGAGGGAAACAGGGAGCTGATTTTTTACACGAAGGATCTTCCTGTACAGGACATGATGCTTGTTGGCAAAGGTGATCCCCGCCATCTCAAGCTTACGTTCAACTGCGGAAAATATAAGTTTCCGGCAATGTTCTGGGGCGAAGGCGAGCGCTTTAACAGGGACTTTAAAACAGGCGACAGGCTCGACGTTCTGTACACGATCAATCGGAATTCGTTCAACGGAGCCGTTACTCCGCAGATGATAATCACTGATATTAAAAAAACAGGAGAACGCTTATGACAAATGTAAAGACTTTAACCGCATGTGTGTGTGCTTTCTGCTTTATGCTGCTTCCTGCGCTTCCGGCCACACAGTCTTCTTTTGAAGGAACAAACTGTTCCATCAGTCTTACGTACAACGAGTCTGCTTCTCCGGGAGACGCCGTGGTCATACGCATGACACTTAAATCCCGGGAGCATAAAAAAACGATGCAGGAAACGATCGCGACGGCGCAGCTATTTTCAAAGAAAAAGAAGATCGACTCATCTCTTTTTTTTCTTGTTAATCCAAAGTCCCGGCACCAGAACGTACAGGAACTGCTGGCGTTAATTCCGTTGTCTTCATGGCTTTCGGGCGACGACTACTCGCTGAAAGTGATCTACACGGCGTTCGGTTCCGACGCGGAGGAATTTGTTCTGCCCTTCGTGCTCAATGAAAAGAAATTTGCCGAAGAAACGATACCTCTTAACGAAAAGAACACGGAAATAAAAACCGACACATCACCCGCGCACGTTGCCCAGGTGGAAAAGCTTAACACGATTCTGGAAACTGTCGTCCCTTCCGACGTTTTCTTTCTGAAACCGTTCGTTTCTCCGGTAGAATCAACGCGTCGTACAGCCGGCTTCGGCGACAGACGAGTGTATACATATACGGGCGGAAAAGAGTCTTCGTCAGTCCACTATGGTATTGATTTCGGTGTTCCGGAAGGAACTGCCGTATCTGCATGCGGGGACGGACGGGTTGTTATGGCCGAAAACCGCATATCGACCGGATGGAGCGTGGTCATTGAACACGCTCCGGGATTGTACAGTCTGTACTATCACATGAAATCCCTGAACGTAAAAGAAGGCCAGTCGGTCAGACAGGGAGAAAAGATAGGACTGTCGGGAGCTACAGGGCTTGCTACAGGACCTCACCTTCATTGGGAGGTACGGCTCAATATGTGCGCGGTTTCGCCCGATTTCTTTACGACTGATTACGCGTACTCGGCTAAACAGGCTGCAGACTGATCATTCGCGCCGTATCTCCAGACGCCCGTTGGAATCGGTGAAAACTCCATAGTAAACGCCTGTTTCGCAGCGGGACAGATCAACGACGTATCTTCTGGAAAAACCTGCGCTCATAGCCGACAGCGGATCGGAAGCAAAGCGCGAAAGCGCGTACAGGTCGTGCCTGTTTCTGTATGTAGACCCCGCGCCGAAAAGCATACATTGTTTGTTTTCGTTGTAATACCGCGGCAGAACGGTTCCTGCCCCGAACATCCCCAGATGACGGTGCTCGTAGACCGTCTGTCTGCCGTAAATCACCTGGGGAAAAAGAAATTTCTTTCCGGAAAATTCCGCGCTTCTGAATTCAACCGCAAGAGACGACCCCCGCCACGAACGCTCAAGCACGGCACATTCGTTTCCTGACGTATCCAGCAGAGAAAAAACGGCGCTTACTGTGTCGCCGTTTTCGGACGTGCTCGTTCCGTACACGAGAATGCGCAGTATCTCGTATTCGGGAACACGGGGAATACGCGAAGCGGCGCTGAAGCACCCCCCGAACTGAACGGCATACACGATGAAGACCAGGAGCACACAGGCGAAAATACTGTTAAAGATAAATTTTCCTGCCGACCACTGCCGTATCATATACCCGCCAGTTTCCTAAAATCCTTTTCATCTATTATTTTGATACCGAATTTAGCCGCTTTTACGTTTTTAGACGAACCGCTCAGCGTATCGTTCGTAACAAGGTACGTCAGGTCTTTCGTCACCGACGACTTGCACGATCCCCCGTTCTTTTTTACTGTCTGCTCCGCATCCGCGCGGTTCATGGTCGTAAGTTCTCCCGTAAAGCAGAACGACATGCCGGCAAATACGCCCGCGGACGGAGCAGCAAGACGGATAGTGCCTGACGAAACGAGGAAACGCATTTCCTCCGCGTTCTCGGCAAGCCCTTCGACAGCAGTGTGTGCCATGACTTCGGCAAATCCATACACTGCCGCGAACTGTTCTTCACCTGCGCTGAGCATTTTTTCCAGCGTGTCGTATCCGGCGTTCACCAGCTTTTCCGCAGTCGTTTCACCGATGCCTTCGATGTCGAATCCTGCAACGAACACGGAGAGACTCATATCGCGGTGCGACTGTATCGAATTAAGCACTTTCACCGCTCCGAGCGATTCTTTTTCAGCTGCAATGCTCTGTTCGTTCAGAAAAAACGGCGTAAGATCTTCAAGCGTCAGCGAATAGATGTCCGTAACAGACGTTAATACGCCTGCTGTAAAAAGCGAATTCACAAGCGTTGTTCCAAAATCGCGTATATCCACTGTCTGCACCCATTTAAGGAGCTGATGGAGCACGCGCTTAGGGCACGACTTATTCGGACAGAAAAGCCGGCTGCCTTCGTCTACGAGCGGCGTTCCGCACGTTTCACAGACTACCGGAAAAACGACCGGTTCAAGACCGCAGCCTGCGCCGGGGACGACACTTTCAACTTTAGGTATGATCTCTCCGCGTTTTACGACGACGACCGAACAGCCGATGCTCACGCCGAGCGCGCGCATCGTGCCGGGATTTGCAAGGCTCGCGCGCTGTACTGTAGTTCCTGCAAGTTCGACCGGATCAAAAAGCGCTACCGGCGTATACGTTCCGCCGCTCCTGCTCCATTCAACCCCCGTACGATAGTCACTGCTTCTTCAAGGCTGAATTTAAATGCTATCTGTCTGTCGGGACGCGCCCGGCTTGCGTCTTCATGGTCTACGTACCGTTCCTTCACGACAAGACCGTCTATATCATATTCGAGAGACTTTCTCATTTCCATCACCTGCGCCCGGTACGCGATGACTTCTTCAGGAGTGCGGCATATTCTGAGCGGGACTGTGTTGAAACCGCAGGACTCGAGCCATGCAATTTTTGCCTCTTCGTCTGCGTACGGCTGGGAACCTTCCGTCGCCCATACGTCGTACGTTATAAGCGTAAGGTTTTCTATGCCTTCCCCGTCCTTACGCTTCATCAGACCGTTCGCGGCGTTCCGGCAGTTTGCCTTGTCTGCGAATTTCGTGTCGTGCACGTGATGGGTCATTATTACCTCACCGCGTATTCCGCCGGTAAAATCAATCTCAGTACCGTCTTTATCCGCAAGGATCAGTGGTACTCCCTGCATTTTACGAGCATTCGCAGTTATGTCGTCTCCTATGGTACCGTCTCCTCGCGTGACTGCTCTTGTAAGCGCGCCGTGACGGTACTGTAATTCAAGCGAGGCGCCGTCGAGTTTATATTCCACAAGATATTCGTCGTACGCGTGTTTTTCCGCCCATGCAAGAAACTGTTCCGGACCGGCAGCCTTCTCCTGGCTTCCCATCGGCATGATGTGACGGACTTTTTCAAAATTACCGGAATCCTGTCCGACTTTTTTTAAAACCTGATTTTCTGGATCAAGCGTTTTAAGCTCGTCCCAGAGCGCGTCGAATTCGGCGTCGCTGATCTCGCCCTCGCCGTTATAATATGACTTCTGATATTTCCGTATGAGTTTTTCAAGTTCTGCCGAGCGCCTCGCTTTTTCGTTCTGCGCCTGCGCTTCGTTCACGTCAAAAAGACTGCTCATGTCCGCCTCTATTTTTTAACAAAATAAAGTTCGCTTATTGGCCGGTCGTCGCGGATGCCGCGCGCTTCAAATTTTGTTTCCGGACGCCACGACTGAGGTTTCGCGAACCCATCGTA
>Ga0183099_1001088_pt1 | contig 16577 bp, 17 predicted proteins | sample Biomet1_FD_127788 | JGI IMG/M metagenome (GOLD analysis project Ga0183099, IMG submission 127788) | Microbial communities from bioreactor (seeded with anoxic lake sediment) at LBNL, California, USA - Biofuel metagenome 1 | ecosystem: Engineered > Bioreactor > Anaerobic > Unclassified ... | reverse complement strand
TGCCGCCACGGTTAAACCATATAATTGCGCCGCCCTTCGCGTTCCAATCGCCGCATAGTTTTCATGATCTCCGGCAGCGATTTCTGCTGCCCGGGCCGTGCTCGCCACCTGGCGGATTTCCACACCCTTATAATGAAGCTTAATATATTCCCGGCACTGTGCCAGTGGCTGCGCATGTGATAATATCAATCCTATTTCCTGCTTTGGATCTTTCACCAGCAGTTGATTGTGCACCGGCCAGATGAGTTCCTGTTCAACCTCCAGATCCACCTTATGCGCCAGCGTATCGAGCGTGATATTGATATCACCTTCGATCGAGTTTTCCACCGGAACCAGACAGCGTTCAATCTCACCATCGGCCACAGCCTGAATCGCTTCATAAATGCTCGGATATGGAACAAGCCGCCATTTTTCTTGCCGCAGCCCATTTAAATACAGCGCCGCTTCTTCGCTATGTGTTCCCTCCGGACCCAAAAATCCCAATGCCGCCATAGCCTCACACTCCTTTTCCCACAAAAAAAGCCCCGTCCTACAAAGGACGAGGCTGTGCTCGCGTTACCACCTTACTTATTCACCATGAGTGAATATCTCTGCAAAGTACGGACCTTATGGCCGATACTCTCCTCCTTTTAACGGCAGAGGCTCCGTCACCACCTACATCAGATCTTCAGTGGGCAACTCCAAGGGGAACTTCACCAGACCTTCCTATACCGGGTTCCCAGCCTCCCCGGCTCTCTGTGATAATCCTGTCTGCTTACTTTTCCTTATCATCGTCTTTTAGCAAAATGAAATTATATGTATAATAGCACAATATTTATTTTATTGCAATACTATTTTTTAATTTTTGTTAAATCATTCCTCTTGATAAAAACATCTGTCCATCATATCTATAATTTTTTTCCTCTATTATATCCTCTTTATTTCCGTTGTCACTCTTGCCAATATCCCCTTTATACGGTATTCTACTTCTATCAATGAAGTAAAGGTGGCTTTTATGAGCATATTAAATGTTGAACACGTATCTCAGGGATTTGGTGCCCGCACAATTTTGGAAGATGTCTCCTTTCGCCTGCTCAAAGGCGAGCATGTGGCCTTGATCGGCGCCAACGGCGAAGGAAAATCAACCTTTTTAAATATCATTACCGGCCAGCTTACCCCTGATCAGGGCAAGGTATCCTGGTCTAACCGGGTAACGGTAGGTTATCTCGATCAGCATGCCGTTTTAAAAAAAGGCATGACCATTCGCGATGCCCTGCGCACAGCTTTTGATGATATGTACAAGATGGAGGCTGAAATGCTTGCCTGTTATGACAAAATGGGCGAAGCCAGCCCTGCGGAAATCGACAAAATGATGGCCGATGTCGGCGATATTCAGGACATCCTTGAAACAAACAGTTTTTATACCCTCGATGCCAAAATCGAAGAAGTAGCCAGTGGTCTCGGTCTGCGCGATATCGGACTCGACAAGGATGTCTCCGAACTCAGCGGCGGGCAGCGAACGAAGGTCTTGCTGACAAAGCTCCTGCTCGAAAACCCCAGCATTCTGATCCTCGACGAACCGACAAATTACCTTGACGTCGATCACATTCACTGGCTGAAAAATTATCTGCAAAATTATGAAAATGCCTTTATTCTGGTTTCGCATGATATTGCCTTCCTCAATGCCGTCGTCAACGTCATCTACCACGTGGAAAGTGCCACGCTGACCCGTTATACGGGCACATATGAACGGTTTCAGGAAATGTACGCCATCCGCAAGCGTCAGGAAGACGCCGCCTACGAGCGCCAGCAGCAGGAAATTGACCGCATGGAGGACTTTATTCAGCGCAACAAGGCTCGTGTAGCCACGCGCGGCATGGCCAACAGCCGCCAGAAACGGCTTGATAAAATGGAAGTTTTAGAAAAACCGAAGGAAAAACCAAAGCCGCACTTTCAGTTCCGCTCCGCCCGCACGCCAAGCCGCTTCATCATTGATGCTAAGCAGCTCGTACTCGGCTATGACGAGGCCCTGACCCGTCCGGTTGACATCCAGCTCGAACGCGGTCAAAAGGTCGCAGTCCACGGCGTCAATGGCCTTGGTAAGACAACCCTTTTAAAAACCTTGCTCGGGCTGATCCCCCCCATTAGCGGTGCCATTGAACACGGTGAATTCGTCGAACCTGGCTATTTTGAGCAAGAAAGTGCACAGGGCAACGACCGGACTGCTATCGAAGAGATTTGGCAGGAGTATCCCGGCATGACAAATTATGAAGTCCGTGCTGCGCTTGCCGCCTGCGGCCTTACCAACGAACATATCACCAGCAAGATGATGGTTCTCAGTGGTGGTGAAGCTGCCAAGGTGCGCCTCTGTAAGGTCATGCAGAAGGAAATCAACCTGCTCGTCCTTGATGAACCGACAAACCATCTTGACGTAGATGCCAAGGAAGAACTCCAGCGAGCCTTAAAAGAATTCAAAGGGACCATTTTGCTGGTGTCCCATGAACCAGAATTCTACAATGGCTGGGTAACCGATATCTGGAATGTCGAGGACTGGACGACAAAAATTGTCTAATTTGCCTTTCACTAGCCGCCAATAACATATTTTTGTTTTATTCCGGCAAAAAAAAATAGCCGCGCTGCTACAAAAGCAGTGCGGCTATTTTTCTGCCATTAAAAAATCCATTTTTATCGTCACGCATCCTTACGTTTACAACTTACTTTACTTGCCGAAAAAAGAGGTTCCTGCCAAAGCATTCAGATCGGACATAACGGTTGAATTCCCTTCGGTTCCCGCCGTCTGATTAAGCGGATTTGACACGCCAAATTTCCCATCGGCACCAATTTTGCCTAGCGTCTGCGTTCTGGTATCCAGCAGTTTTGCGGATTTTTCACCATCTGCTGTCTTTGCGCCCGCATATTTATGCTCCGCAACAACCTTGCCATCAACAAGAATCAGGACATTAATCGAGCCATCACTCATTGTCTGCGTTATCGATGTAACGACAGCTCCCGGTTTGCCCGTAATCTCATCGGTGTCAATTTTCCCGGTCCGCATGCGTTCAAGCATCTTGGCAAAAGAGCTTGCTGCATCTGGTTTTGTCGCCGTCAGTGACACTGCTGAGGCATAGCCGGCACCGGTCGAAACCTGTTCGAGTGGATTCATCATCGCCATTCCTCCTTTCATAAAATTCACAGGCAGATTCGCCCTGTATTCCATTATATCGGAAAAAGGGGAAAAAATTTAAGTCCGACCCGTATTTTTCCTGACGGTTACTTTTCATTAAAAAACAACAAACACGCTGGACTTGACAACCAGCGTGTTTGTAATGGCAAAATATGGAAAGCTTATAATAAGCGAGTTCCCGCAATGGACGGTTAATTTAGTTTATGTTCTTTATCATATTCCCGCAGGGCTTTATATATATCGCCAACCCCGTCAAAGACAAACGTCGCTTCAACATTATTTTTGGCCAAATCCTCTACGGTAGATTCCCCGGACAATACCAGAATCGAAGTGATCCCGGCATTTACGCCCGTCTTGATATCTGTATACACCCGGTCACCCACCATGGCAAATTCATTGAGCTTAAAGCCCGCTCGTTTTTTAAATGCACTTTCAATAATCTCACGATTTGGTTTGCCGATAACAACCGGCGTCCGCCCGGTCGACGCTTTGATCAATTCAATCATAGCACCCGTATCTGGAATAAAACCGTTTTCAACCGGACAATTAAAATCGGGATGAGTTGCGATATACGGCAGTCCCTGGCGAACAAAGTCACAGCCTTTCACAAGTTTGGCATAGGTCAGCGTCATATCAAAGCCAAGAACGACAAAATCTGGATCTTCATCTGTCAGCACGATTCCAGCCTGTTCAAACTCATGCTGAAGTTCCGGTGTTCCCATCAAGTACACTCGGGCCTGTGGCTTCAAGTTATTTATATAAATTGCCGTAGCATCGCCCGAAGTCAGCACGTGATCCGCATCACAAGGTATGCCAAGGTTTGTCATTTTTTTTACGTAATGCGAACTATCCTTCGACGAATTATTGGTCAGAAAGAGAAACTCACGGCCGCTTTCCTTCAAATAGCTCATGAATTCTCTGGCCCCCGGCAACAGATTCTTCCCCAAATTTATAGTCCCATCCATATCGAGCAGGAAACATTTGATTTCGCCTAATTCTTTCATAAAAACCGCTCCTTTGCTGCTTTTCATTCGCGCTTGATGTGTCTGATTATTTTATGCAAATTTTATCGCCAACGCTCAGTAAATCGGGATCATCATCGCCTTTTAAACTGATCTGCCCGGGAAGTTCCACCTCTGGCAGACCGTCAAATTTGAAAGTACAATGCCCGAGTTCCTGCAAGGTATGCAAGGCTTCGTCACCAATGGCCGTAATGCAATAGGATTTCGTTCCAACAATCACCGTATCGCCGACTTCAATCGGAGCTGTTATCTCACAGCGTGTGTGCATGTAACACACATCCGCCAGCGTATCATTGGGACAATCATCAAAGATGACCATATCTCCGTTTTCCAGCATATCGGGCACAAACTCACCGACTTTTAAAACTTTCACTTCGTATTTCATTGCTTTCACCTCATCTATAGCTTCAGATTGACCCGCTTCACGTTAGTCTTCCTTCCCTGCAGCAAAGCTGTCTGTTTTTCACTGTTTGTTTTCATTTTCATAATCGGTGATAAACTGCAGCCGTTGCTGATACTTACCACCTAAAAATTCAGTATTTAACCATGTATAGGCAATTTCCCAGCCCATGGCTTCAGAAATAATGCGTGCTCCCATGCACAGAATATTGGAATCGTTGTGTTCTCGGGTCGCCTTCGCTGAAAAAAGATCATGTACCAGGGTCGCCCGGATTCCTTTTACTTTATTGGCCATAATCGACATGCCAATTCCCGTACCGCAAATCAATATACCGCGCTTTCCTTCAGAAATAGCCACAGCTTGCGCGACCGGCCGGGCAAATTCAGCAAAACTCACCGATTCTTCAGAATCAGGTCCCAGGTCTTCAACCGAAAAGCCTTCTTCCCGGAGTTTTTTTACAATAAAGGCTTTCATCAAAAAACCTGCATGGTCACTGCCTATTACAATTGTTGGTTTCATCTTTATTCCCCGCTTATCGACAATCCTGCACCCTTTTATATTTTCTTACTATTTGGACAAATCCCTTGTTTTATTATCTCATTTTCAGAAAAATAAAAACAGCAGATACATTCTGATTTTATTGTAAGACTTATTTGTAATCTTTGTAGGGATTATTCCTACGTTATTAAGTTGTTGCTTTATGCCCTAGCAAGGACACCGGGGTAAACAGATGCCAGCCAACGGGGCTGACATCTGTACTCCAGCCAACTTTTCCTATTTGTCAGGCAAACAAGCCCATCCCAACAAAGTAAGCGACAATTACGGCACACGGACCAGCAATAGCACGCGAAATCAAGATCGCCGGCACACCAATTTCAACCGTTTCCGCTTCCGCATCCATCAAACTTAACCCAACCGGCATGAAGTCACAGCCAACCTGGGTATCGATTGCGAACAGAGCCGGCAGTGCAAACGACGGCGGAATAGCACCAGCGGCAATCTGCGTCCCGAGCAGCACCCCGATAACCTGTGCAATAACAGCTCCCGGTCCAAGTAGCGGCGAAAGTACCGGCAAGCCGCAGATGATCGAGATGACGAGCAAGCCGCCCAAGCTTCCCGCATATGGAGAGATGGCCGCGGCGATAAAGTCGCCAAGCCCTGTCTGCAAAATGATGCCGACGATCATGCTGACAAACGCCATAAACGGCAGAATTGTCTTGATAACCATATCGATCGTATCACGGCCTGCCTGGAAAAAGATATTGATTACACCGCCGGCGGCTTTACCAAAGCGTGCTAAGATATTGCCTTTGCCGGCCGGGGCTTCGTCCACCCTCGGTTCTGAAGCAGCCGGAGCAGCCGCTGCAGCAACCGGAACATCCACCGCAGCATCACCTTCCAGCAAGGTTATTGTGTTTTCTTTTACATCCGAAACATAAATAGTTTCTACAATAAATTTAGCCATCGGTCCTGATTTCCCAACCGGTGTGACGTTGACCGTAGGCACACCTTTTTTCGGATAAATTCCGCAGCGCAGGGTACCACCACAGTCAACAATAGCAACCGCAATTTCATCATCCGGAACTCCGGTCTTAAACCCGTTTACAAGCTCCGCATTAAGCAATTGCGCAATTCTCACCGCTACCGGATGCAGGCTGCCGCCCGTAATGCAGACAACTTTATTTCTTTTCTCTGTAAGCTGTACCGTTAATGGTCCGCCCCAGCCGTTTGGACCTTTTTCAATTCTGATTACATTACCCATGTAATATTACACCTCTTTTAAATTTTCTAAATTTAAACCGTAGATCATGTTCCAGAACAACCGTTTTTAGTCCTGAAGCAATTTGCTGTTGTTCTTTTTCAGCATGTAGAGTGTAATTTTTTCTGTCAACAAACCGCGGATAAAGATCGCAATAACACCCGCGATAAAGTAACGAACTGCCAATTCAGCCGTCGGCAAACCAAGAGCCGTAACACCTTGGGCTATGCCAAGCCATACGAAAAGTTCTGCCGGATTGGCATGAGGGAAAAGGCCGGTAATCGGGTGACAAAAACTGATGGCGGAATCCATATAGGCCGGTTTATATTTTTCCGGCAAAAATCTGCCCAAGCTGTAAGCCATCGGGTTGCCTAAGAAAAACATAGCAAGTACCGGAAAGATTGTATAACGCAAGAAGATGTTCTTTGCGGTGAACTTGGCGATGGAATCTATTCTGTCCTGACCGATAATATTGATTAAGGCATTTACTGCGGTGATCAAGACGATGATCATCGGCAGCATTCCGGTTACCATGCCGGCAAAGCTTTCGCCACCTCTTTGGAATAATGAAATAAACCCTGCTGCTAAATTACCCAGTGCTTCCATTTTATAGCCTCCTCATTATAGATAGATCATCTAATATATACCGTTGGAAAATAATAGCCAATACCCTTTCCTTAGCGCCAATATTCAACTCCCTTCTTCTTGCCACTTATGTAAGCTGAAAGCTGCCCTTGTCCAGGAATTTCTTTACGGCAGCTTTCAGACAAGCATTGTCTTCTTTACTGTACAGCCGGCAGCGGCAGGGTCAGCTTTTGCTGAATCTGCAGCAGGGCCTCACGAATGGCAGCCTGCTCTTTGCCTTTGCCGGAATTGAGCGCGATCAATTGGTCGACATGCATTCCGCAGAGATCCTTCTTTTCACGAAAGCGGGCAAAGACACTGATCCCCGACATCACCCTCGCCACTGAGATTTCTCCTTCTGGATTGCTGACCAGGACGACAACCCGCCCCTGCCCCAACTTGCTTTTTTTTACGCCGAGCCCCATAACCCCCTGGTCACGAAGGTCCAAAATCGTACGCTTGAAATGCTGCATCTGCCGGTAAGCCATATACATTTGCAGCACGTAAAATCCCATCAGCACGATTACGTATTTCCACAAGGGAATCACGCTCCTTTCCTCAGGCTATCTTTAGCCACGGTCGTTGCCAATAAAATCATCAACTAGTCCTGCATATTTCTCAAGCAGGCCGAGATCATTGAGCATATTTAAAATCGTATACCGTTGGCGAACCTCATGGGCCACCAAAATACTGTTGTGAACAATCTCTTTTTCTATACCGACATCTTGCGGCCTCAAAGGTGCTCCGGCCTTGCTCATTATATTTTCAACCAGACTGAAGGATTGGGCGGATTTGACAACGGCCATAATCTCGGCAATATGATCCTTGATAAATGCCAGCCGCTGTAAGCGCTGCTCAACATCATTGCGCCGATCCTTCTTAGCATTTGCAATAATTTCCGGGGCCGCCTTCTGATAAAACTTATGCATTTTTTTCTGCCAGTCAGCTTCATCAAAGGCGCGGATTTTTGCCTCGGCCACCGCAAAGTCAAGCGGACCTTCCTGGGCAAACCATTCATAAATCTTGGCTACAAGAATGCTTGTCAGGCCAACTTTTGTTCCATGAAGCAAAGCTTCCCGGCCCATAAAGAGAAACATTGATTCCCAGTAATGTGACATATGATGCTCACAGCCTGATGCCGGTCGGGAATTGCCCACATAACTCATTGCGATCCCCGTGCGGATCAAACCTTCCATAATGTTTTTGATGGCTTCATCATCAAATTCACCATTTGCCCCAAGCTTGTTTATACTGTCCACACATTTTTCAATCGCTTTTACCGAAATCTGGGCGGATGGGCCGCAGTAGTATTCATTGTTGATGACAAGGCTCAGATCCCAATCCGTCAATGCTGAATACTTGCCGATCATGTCGCCCAGACCTGCCAAAATCATGCGGTTCGGTGCCTTTTTCAAAATATCGACATCGCCGATAATCACCTGTGGCAGATTACAGCTGACACTTGATTTCAGATTGTTCAGCGTCAGCGCTGAGGTATTGGAAACGAATCCATCCATGGAGGGCGCTGTAGCGACAAGAATTTCCGGCAGTTTTGTCTGCTTGCTGATAAATTTTGCCAGGTCATTTAATACGCCCGACCCGACTACAAGCAATACATCTGTATCCTTTTCCACCTGAACCAGCATCTGTCCCAGAGCTGTTTCATCCGGTACAAGATCGCGCTCCACTTCATAGACAAAAAGCTTATGGGAAATTTTATTTGCGTCCAAAATCCCGATGACTTTTTCCCCCGCTGCTGCGTACGTATTTTTATCACAGACAACCAGTGGTTTCTTGTAATTGTACTTATTTAAAATATCGGCCACCAGTTCAACGGCACCATTTTGAATAATTACCTTATCGACTTCCATATAGTGTTTTTTTCCGCACGAACATTCCATTTCCTGACCAAGAAGTTCATTGATTCCCAGCTGATCCACATTTTCCATTGACAGCTTCATCTACATCTATCTCCTTTTATCTACAGCCTCACCACCGCAATCGAAAAGGATTGCGTGAATTTTAAATTATTCGACGATTCTTTCACCTATATATGCCGGCAGGCTGTATTCTCATAATGCCTGCGTTCACAGCCCCTGTCAAGCATGACGGCTGTAAACGCATTATACATTACTATATTTTCGGTTAAAATCCAGTTTATTTTGTCAAATGTGCCTGTTCCAGTTCATTAATCCGGTCTACCTTCGCAGCTGAACCGCCACCGGCAAAATCACAGGCTAGCCAGATGTTTACAAGATACTTTGCAAGTTCCGGTCCGATAACGCGTTCGCCCATGCACATGATCTGGGCATTGTTGCTCTTACGGGCACGTTCGGCGGAAAACGGATCATGACAAACCGCTGCCCGTACCCCCGGCACCTTGTTGGCACAAATCGACATGCCAATCCCGGTACCACAGACGAGAATTGCCCGTTCGTACTTACCAGCGGCGACGGCATCCGCGACTGTATAGGCAACATCCGGATAAAGTACGACGTCCCCCTCTGCAGCGCCAAAATCATCAACTTCTATTCCCTTTTCTTCTAAAAAATGAATGATTTCCACTTTTAATTTATATGCGGCTTCATCACAACCAATTGCAATTTTCATTTGAATCAACTCCGTCTCTTCTCAATCCAGCCCCATCAGCTGGTCAATATAATGACTTTTATGGTAAGATCACAACCCGCTTATAAACTGGTATGGATCGTATGATAAATTCCTTTGGCGTCAAGACCGTATTTTTCGATTAATTCTGTTGCTGGGCCCGACTCGCCGAACCGGTCCTGAATCCCAATCCGCATTACCGGTACCGGATTCTTTTCACTCAGCAGCTCCGCTACGGCCCCACCGAGCCCGCCAATTACCGAATGTTCTTCCACCGTCACGATCTTTTTTGTTTCTCGCGCAGCTTTTAAGATCAGTTCTTCATCGAGCGGTTTGATCGTATGAATGTTGATCACGCGCGCTTCAATCTTATCCTTAGCGGCTAGTTCTTCGGCCGCAGCCAATGCTGGCGCTACGCAAAGCCCCGTTGCCACAATCGTCATATCTGATCCTTCACGAAGGACAACACCTTTTCCGAGCTGAAATTCATAGGTTTCAGGATCATTGAGAACCGGCGTCGCCAAGCGTCCAAGGCGTATGTATACCGGCCCCTTATAAGCATATGCCGCTTTTATCGCCGCCTTTGCCTCCACATCATCAACCGGGCACAGCACCGTCATTCCCGGAATGGTGCGCATCAAGGCAAGATCCTCGTTGCACTGGTGTGTGGCGCCGTCCTCGCCGACAGAAATCCCGGCATGTGTCGCGGCGATTTTAACATTCAAATGTGGATAGCCAATGGTATTTCGTACTTGTTCATAGGCTCTGCCAGCCGCAAACATAGCAAATGTACTGGCAAACGGAATTTTTCCCGTGAGTGAAAGTCCAGCAGCAATTCCCATCATATTGCATTCGGCAATGCCGCAGTCAATATGGCGATTAGGATAGACTTTCTTAAATACTCCCGTCTTTGTTGCCGCTGCCAAATCGGCATCGAGAACAATGAGGTCTTCATGTTCACTCCCAAGTTCAAGTAAGGCGTTTCCATAGCTTTCCCGGGTTGCAATTTTTTTTATTTCTGACATAATGCCTTACCTTCTCTTTCCAGCTCTTCCATGGCAAGCTTATACTGTTCATCATTTGGTGCCGTACCATGCCAGCTAGCCTGGTTTTCCATATAAGATACGCCTTTTCCTTTAACGCTCTTGGCGATAATTGCCGTCGGCATGCCTTTTATCGTCCTCGCCTCCGCAAATGCTGCCCGCAGTGAGGCAAAATCATGGGCATCGGCATGAATCACATGGAAATTAAACGCCGCAAATTTTTTATCAATCGGATACGGGGAGCAAACATCCTCAATGGCACCATCAATCTGCAAACCATTATTATCGACTATAACAACCAGATTATCCAGTTTATGTGCTCCGGCAAACATGGAAGCTTCCCAGATCTGTCCTTCCTGGATTTCTCCATCCCCGAGCAGAGAATATACACGGTGGTCCGCAGCGCTGAGTTTTGCTGAAAGGGCCATGCCAGCCGCTACCGACAGGCCTTGCCCGAGCGATCCACTTGACATATCAACGCCAGGAATATGTTTCATGTCCGGGTGCCCCTGCAAATAAGAGCCGATATGACGAAATGTCTTAATGTCTTCTTCCGGGAAAAACCCCCGTATAGCCAAAGCTGAATAATATCCCGGGGTAACATGTCCTTTTGATAAAACAAACCGGTCACGATCTGCCTTTTTCGGATCCTTAGGATCGATATTCATTTCATCAAAATACAGGCAGGTGAAGATCTCAGCGGCTGAAAGCGAGCCTCCCGGATGTCCGGATTTTGCCGAATGCACAGCCTCTATGATATTTTTCCGCACCCGATTGGCAGTCTGTTGTAATTTTAATGTATCCACACTATCCATTCCTTTTTGTTTATTCGCCGAATACGGCTTTATAATCTGCCTGAAACTTTGCAATTCCCTGTTCCGTGAGCGGATGCTTTGTCATCTGTTCAAATACACTGTAAGGAATGGTAGCAATATCAGCTCCGGCAAGAGCACAATCAATTACATGAATCGGATTTCTGACACTGGCCGAGATGATTTCGGCTTTAATCCCATGTACTTTAAAGATTTGAGCAATGGTGCGGATCAGATCAATTCCCGGAACCGATATATCATCAAGGCGACCCAGGAATGGTGATACATATGATGCACCAGCTCGCGCTGCTAGTAAAGCCTGCGCTGCGTTGAAGATCAATGTAACATTCGTTTTAATGCCTTCGGCATGAAGCACTTTTACGGCTTTAAGGCCTTCCACTGTCATCGGAATTTTCACTACCATATTCCGGTGAATTTTAGCAATTTCCCGTCCTTCAGCAATCATTCCCTCAGCATCTGTTGTTGTCGCTTTCACTTCGCCGCTGATCGGGCCCTCTACTATCGAAGCGATCTCCGTAATGACTTCATTAAAATCGCGGCCTTCCTTGGCAATCAGCGACGGATTCGTCGTAACCCCACAAATAACTCCCATATCGTTTGCTTTTTTAATATCCTCTACTTTTGCTGTGTCAATAAAAAATTTCATCAATATCCCTCCACTTTATCTGCTGTATAATTGTTGATTCACAACTTTTGTTATTTTTATTTTCTTTTCTTGATTGTATATTAGCACTATATATTATTCTTTGCAAGCGTTTTTTATCTTTTTTTATTTAAAAATATATATTTCTCCTTTTTAATTTATATTTTAAATAAAATTCACTAGTTAAATATTGCTTTTATAAGGATTAATCCATTGTTTTTTTCTTATTTATTATTAAAAAGCAAATAAGCACTAATTTTCAACAAAAACTTGTCCTGTCGAGGAAAAATCATACGCCCAGACCCCTATAACATCAGCTTTTTATCTATTTTGAAAAAGAGCCATCTGCTTTGTGCTCTTTTTCCTTTTTAACCCATAAACAGCTTTGTTTTTTATTAAAATTTGTTGATTATTATCTTTTTTTATTATATACTATATATATACATTTGATTTATACTCTGATAATAGCTTGCCTTTCGCCTTAACCTTTCCCCTTAAAACAAAAATGACAAGCTTTTATTACGTTTCTTTGCAGAATCAAAAGAATATTCCGTTATTAAGGAAAATAAACCGGGTTGCCATCAACCCCTAAGGAAGGAATCATAATCGTGCTTGCAATCGAACGCCATAAATTTATCTTGAATCTGCTGGCTGAAAAAGGACAGGTAACAACCACGGAATTATGCGATGCATTATCTGTATCCCCGGCAACGATTCGCAATGATCTGCATAAGCTGCATGAACAAAATTTAATCCATAAAACGCATGGCGGCGCAACCTGTGTTCTGAAAAAGGAATCCTCCTCGGCAGAAAACGATGATGCCGAGGCAACGGGATCGAATACTTTTAATTTTAAAACCCGTGAAAACAAGAACAGCCTCCAAAAACAGGCAATCAGCGACGGTGCCCTGCAGTACATTCAGAACAACCAGTGCATATTGCTTGATGGCAGTTCCACTGCGTTGTCGCTGGCAAAAAAACTCAAAAACTTTAATAAGCTCATCGTCATTACCAATGGTATTTACACCATGCTGACCTTGAAAGAGAATCCTAATATTACCGTAATATTGATTGGCGGGATTGTCACAAAATATGCCGGCTCCGTCGAGGGAATTCTCGGGCTTGATCTGCTCAACCACATCAACATTGATTTGGCCTTTGTCTCAGCCAATGGCTTTACCCTCGATGAAGGCCTAACTGACTTTAATATCTATGAGGTCGAACTCAAGCGGGCCATGATGAAGAGCAGCAAGCGCATCATTGCTCTGCTTGATTCTTCAAAATTCGAAAATGTTTCCACCGCAAGTTTTTTACCGTCGAAAAATATCGACATGATTATCACCGATGACGGCATTGATGAGTCCCTGCTGAACAAATATCTCGCGAAGGGTATCAATATAAAAGTCTGCCCGTCACGCTGAGCACACGGCCAGCTAGCGCAAAATAAGGCATATTGGAGGAGCATCTGTGCTCTCCAATATGCCTTATTTTCCTGCTGCTGACTTTCATCATAAAAAAAGAAAGGACTACTTCTATGCAGCATTTTGAAATTTTGTCTGAAAATGAAATCAAGGCTGCCCTGCACAATTCCAGCCGCCAATATCTGGCCGGGGAACTTGCCCTGCCACAGATGCTCAACTATATCCATGACAAAGATGTGGAAGCCGGCATCACCAGTTATAAAAAATTCACCATTGAACAGCCGCATCGCCATCTGCGGACCAGTGAGTATATGTATATGCTGTCTGGTGAAAGCATATATCTGAATCTCACAACCGGCGAAGAGCATCATCTCAAACAAGGCGATTTCTTTGTGATCCGCAAGGGGATTGTCTACGCCCAAAAATCAAAAGCTGGCACAAAAATCCTCTTCTTCAAATATCCCGGAGGCAATGATAAAGTTTCGGTCACAACCGCGCAGGATCTTTCCAGCTGGTACAGCGCCTGGTAACCTATTGCCGCCCCCCCTTATAGCATATACAAAAAGCCCTCCTGCCGCAGCAGGAGGTCTTTCATTTGCACAGCAGCAACACTAAGTTACTCTATGCTTATTTTTTGTTTTTATAGGATTCGGCAAGAATCGTCATCGGATGCTTTGCTTTAACCTGAGCCCCATGAGAAATCTGATTCCGGCAAGTACCGCAATCTGTAAGAACCGTATCAACACGGCTTTCTTTTACGGCATTAAACAGGTTTTCACCGATTTTCATCGAACGGTCATAGTTTTCCGCTTTGTAACCATAGTTACCGGAAATACCACAGCAGCCAGCATCGAGATCTTCTACCTGTACACCTGGTACAAGGCGGAGCAATTCAAGCGACGGCAGACCAATACCCTGGGCCCGTAAATGGCACGGTGCATGGTACATGAACTTATGGCTGACTTCGCCAAAGTTTTTGTTCATCTGGTCTTTCTGTGCCAGATCTACCAGGAATTCAGACGCATCAAAAATATGTTTTGCATTTTCTTCAATGTCTGGAATTTCATGTTCAAACAATTCATTGTATTCCTGTTTAAGCATCAGGCTACAGCTGGTGCAGATCGTCAAGATCGGATAGCCTTTATCGATGCATTTTTTAATCAACTTGGAATTCTTCGTTGCATTGGCTTTAGCTTCCGCCATATAGCCCGTCGTAACGAGTGGCGAGCCACAGCAGACAAAATCGTCTTCAATCAGAACTTCATACCCATTCTGATTCATGACTTCAACAAAGTCCATGCCAACTTCCGGCTCATTGTAATTGATTACACAGCCAGGGAAAAAGACTACTTTTTTATCCGAAGCCGGTTGTTTTTTGTTTTTAAGCATCGAAGCAAACGTTTGCGAAGCAAATTTCGGCAACGGTCTTTCATCGGCAAGACCCATAGCCTTTACCATGCCGATAGAAGTACCAATGCTGGCACCAAGATTGGCAAAGAAGGCCCCCATCGGAATTGCCCCGAGGAGTTTGCCCATTTTTTCCGGATGGCCAAGCATTTCATCGCGCTGCGTGTGCTTATGCGTTTCGTAGTATTTCGCACGTGCCATCATGTTCATTGTCGAAATCGGCACGCTCGAAGGACAAGCGATATCGCAGTTTTTACAGTTAGAGCATAATTCCAAGGTCGAATCCATTTCATCATCAGCGAAATGCAGTCTCGACTGTGCCGGACCAACCATCTTCGGGCCACGGAATTTGTGCGTTGCTGCCGTTACCGGGCAAGCTGTTATGCAGGCTGTGCAAGAGATGCAACAATCTGGCAAATTTATTTTCTTTTCATCCATTTTATTTTACCTCCATCGCCGACGCAGCAGCCTGATAAGCAGATGCAAGTGCTACACCATTTCCAGATTTTTCAAAGCAGAAGTCATACCCGCAGAGATTACGTCCGGTGACGAAGACATTTTTCAATACCTTTTCGCCATTTTCGTTGACAGGGCGCATTTCATAGTTAACCGTAACCCCAGCCAATGCAAACGGCTGTTTTTTATCGGAGAACATTTCAAGATTTGCCCATTCGTCTTCTTTCTGGGACATAACTTTAACCGGCAGGTTGAAGATAGGTTCAAGAACTTTATTGTTGTCGAGAACTTCAAGCCCACCACTATAGTAGCCGCCTGTAGCCAAAATAAAGCTTTTACCGGCATATGTATGTTCTCTGCCAACACCGCTGGCAATAACAGCTTCACATATCCCGTCCTTGACGATTGCCGATTTTACTCTGGCTTTTTCAATGATTTTTACGCCATATTTTCTAGCAGCATTATGGAGCAGTCTAGATAAGCGCATGCCTGCTGCCGATGGCGGAATACAGAGCGCTTCCGTAACATCACACTGCAGAGCGGATTTCATTTTTTCATACGGAGCATAGCTCGGCATCGTGCCAAGAACCTGTGGGAACACAACCGCTGCGCCTGGTTTAACAAGTGCTTTGAGCTGGCTGGCACAATCTTCCTGGCCTTCGCTCTTATCAAGCCAGCGGGCAATATCCATGATCATGATATCACGGCCACCAATGGCTTCTTCCATTTTCGGATCAACCGTAACAATTTCGTATTTCTTGTCTTCGCCAAGAAGTTTCTTCAAGGTTTTTTCCGTCAATTTTGCATAATAGTCTTTCAAGCCTTTAAAATCTACCAGGTAAATCGTATCAGCTTTTTTCAAAACCTCTACATCAAAGGATTTCGGATAAAGGCCCGTCGGTTTCATGGTACCAACAGCAGTCGGAACCCAGTGAAGTTCGTCAACACCGCCTTCATAAGCATAGCCTTCTTCTTTTGTGAGGTCGAGCAAGAATTTAACTGCATCTTCCACACGCTGCAAGCCAAGCTTGCTGTATGGATGATCGCTCGACAAACTGCCGATACAGTTCTTCAGCGAACTGCTGGACTTCTTATCATTCGGATATGCCATGAGAATTTAACTGCATCTTCCACACGCTGCAAGCCAAGCTTGCTGTATGGATGATCGCTCGACAAACTGCCGATACAGTTCTTCAGCG
>Ga0183099_1001087_pt1 | contig 16579 bp, 12 predicted proteins | sample Biomet1_FD_127788 | JGI IMG/M metagenome (GOLD analysis project Ga0183099, IMG submission 127788) | Microbial communities from bioreactor (seeded with anoxic lake sediment) at LBNL, California, USA - Biofuel metagenome 1 | ecosystem: Engineered > Bioreactor > Anaerobic > Unclassified ... | reverse complement strand
GGCCGTCCGCCAGCCTTTCCCCCCGGCGCGACGCCAACGGCAAGATCACCCACGTCATCGCGGTGAAGGAGGACATCTCCGAGCGCAAGGCCGTGGCCCAGGCCCTGGAGGAAAGCGAGGCGCGCTTCCGGCGCATTGTGGAAACCGCCAACGAAGGCATATGGACCCTGGGCCCGGACGACAACACCAGCTACATGAACCCCACCATGGCCGCCCTGCTGGGCTGCGAGGTGGAGGAGGTCATCGGCCGCCCCATGACCGACTTCATGTTCCCCGAGGACCACAAGGATTATAAGAACCGCATGCGCGCGCGCCACGGCGGCCAGGCCGAGCGCTACGAGCGGCGTCTGCGCGCCAAGAACGGCGCCGAGATCTGGGCCCTGGTGAGCGCAAGCGCCATCATCGGACCCGACGGCTCGTTCGGCGGCAGCTTCGGCATGTGCGCGGACATCACCGACAGAAAACGCGTGCAGCGCATTTTGGAAACACGCCTGGAACTGGCCCGCGCCACACAGGAGGAAGGGTTGGACGCCGCCCTCACCACCGCCCTTGACCAGGCCGAGGCCATCACCGGCAGCACTGTCGGCTTCTTCTACCTTTCGGACGAGGACGGCAAACCCCTGCCTCTGCACTGGTCCACCCGCACCAAGGCCTTATGCAAGGCCGATGGGGCAGGCATGCGCGGCTGGGCCAAGGGCATGCGCTCCGGCAAGCCTCTTGTGCGCAACACCCCGGAGAGGTTGCCCAGCGGCCTGCCGCCGGGCCATGTGCCCCTGACGCGCGAACTGCTGGTGCCCGTGCGCGAAAAGGGCCGTCTGGTGGCCTGCATGGCCGTGGGCAACAAGCCCCTGGATTACGACGAGCGCGATGCGGACGCCCTGGCCACCCTGGCGGGCATGGCCTGGGAGGTGGCGAACCGCGAACGCGCCCAGGCGGCCCTGGTGCGCAGCAAGGAGCTGGCCGAGGCCGCGGCCAAGGCCAAGAGCGAGTTCCTGGCCAACATGAGCCACGAGATCCGCACGCCGCTCAACGGCGTGCTGGGCATGCTGCAACTGCTCAAGGGCGGCGCCACGCCGGAGGAGCAGACGCGCTTTGTGGCCATGGCCCTGGACGCCGGCCGCAGGCTGCTTGATCTTTTGAACGACATTCTGGACTTCTCCCGCCTGGAGGCGGGCGGCACGGTGCTCGCGCGGGAGCCTTTCCAGCTGCGGGAGGTCTGTGCGGGCGTGGTCAACGTGCTGGGCTTCGTCAGCCGCAGCAAGGGGCTCTCGCTGCGCAGCGAGATAGACGACTCCGTGCCCCAAGCTTTTTTGGGCGACGAGGCCCGTTTGCGCCAAATCCTCTTCAACCTCGTGGGCAACTCCATCAAGTTCACCCCGGCGGGCTTCATCCGCATCGGGGCCTGGGCCAGACCGTGCGCCACCAATCCGCAGGTCTCGCACCTACACCTGTGGGTGAGCGACACGGGCGTGGGCATCGAGGACGAAAAGATCGGCTACCTTTTCGAGCGCTTCACCCAAAGCGACGCCTCTTATGCGCGGCGCTACGAGGGCGCTGGCCTGGGGCTGGCCATCGTCAAGCGCATCGTTTCGCTCATGGACGGCAGTCTCTGCGTGGAAAGCGACCTGGGCGCGGGCACCACCATTCATGTGGCCCTGCCCATGACCATCGCCCCGGCCCAGGACGCGCACAAGCAGGACGCGCACAAGCAGGACGCGCTCAAGACGGCGCAAGGGGCGCACCGGCTCGACGCGCCCCACGTCCCTGTTCCCGGCCTGCGCATCCTGGTGGCGGAGGACGACGAGATAAGCCTGCTCTCCACCCAGGTGATGCTGCGGCGCATGGGCCACGTGTGCGTGGCCGCGGCCAACGGACGCGAGGCCATAGAGGCCCTGGAGCGCGAGGACTTCGACTGCGTGCTCATGGACGTGCAGATGCCGGACATGGACGGCGTGGAGGCGGTGCAACGCATCCGCTCCATGCCGGAGCTGGGCGAGCGCGCCCACGTGCCCGTCATCGCCCTCACCGCCCACGCCATGACGGGCGACCGCGAACGCTTTCTCGCCGCGGGCATGGACGACCACGTGGCCAAGCCCGTGCAGCAGGACGAACTGGAGGCCGCCCTGGCCCGCATTCGGCGCAAGATGATGCAGTAGGCCCGCGCGCGTGGTGGTCATTTTCCTTGAGCCCGCGGCCATTACGGCATAGACAACAGGTATTGCTTCACAACTTTTGCACCGCTGCGAGGAAGAGACATGCACACAAAAATCGTCGCCACCCTTGGGCCAGCCTCCAACAACTACGAAACCATGAAGGCCATGGTGGGCTATGGCGCGCGCATCTTCCGCCTGAACTTCTCCCACTCCGACGCCGCCACCTTCCTGCCCACGGTCCAGCTCATCCGCAAGCTGGAGACCGACCTGGACCAGCCCCTGACCATCATGGGCGACCTGTGCGGCCCCAAGGTGCGCATCGGCGACGTGGACAACTCGCCCCTGCAGATCACCAAAGGCCAGCGCCTGGCCCTGGGCCTGCCCGACGAGCGCGGCGCCATACCCGACATGCCCTTTGTGAGCCTGGACATGCCCGAGCTTTTGCTGGGTCTGGCCGCGGGCATGCCCGTGTCCCTGTCCGACGGCATGCTCCAGTTCACCGTCACCGAGGTGCGCAAGGCCGACAAGCTCTTCGTCATGCAGTCGAAGAACAGCGGCGTGCTGACCTCCAAAAAAGGCATCGCCTTCCCCGGCAAGTTCCACCCCCTGCCCGCGCTGACCGCCAAGGACCGCCGCGACCTGCACGAGGGCATGGACATAGGCCTGGACGCCGTGGCCCTCTCCTTCGTGCAGACCCTGGACGACATCCGCGACATCCGCGCGGAGATAGAAAAGCACGGGCGCTTCATTCCCGTGGTGGCCAAGATTGAGCGGCAGAACGCCGTGGACAATCTGGAGTCCATCCTGAGCCTCACCGACGCGGTGATGGTGGCGCGCGGCGACCTGGGCCTGGAGTGCCCGCTCTCCGCCGTGCCCGTGATCCAGAAGCGCATCATCCGCGCCTGCCGCCACGCGCAGAAGTCCGTCATCGTGGCCACGCAGATGCTGCTCTCCATGGTCAACAACCCGCTGCCCACCCGGGCCGAGGCCGCGGACGTGGCCAACGCCATGCTCGACGGCGCGGACTGCGTCATGCTCTCCGAGGAGACGGCCATGGGCAACTACCCGGTCGAGGCCGTGAAGTTCATGAGCGAGATCGCCGAGAACGCCGAGCCGTATTACATCGAGCGCATGAAGGGCCCCTTCGCCCCCAAGATCGAGAAGAACCCGGCCAAGTACCTGGCCTACGCCGCCTGCCTGCTGGCGCAAAACGCGGAGAGCGAAGGCCTGGTGGCGCACACGGAGTCCGGCTCCACGGCGCGCTTTTTGTCCTCGCGCCGGCCGGAGCACATGATCCACGCCCTGACCCCGAACCAGCCCACGGTGAAGCACCTGAACTTCTTCTGGGGCGTGGAGCCGCGTTTGGTGGACACCCGCCTGGAGAACCACGTGCAGCGCGCGGAAAAGTACGTGCACGAATCGCCCAAGTTCACGCCGGGCAAAAGCGCCATCCTCATCGCCGGGCAGCCCACGCCGGGCCAGGTGGAGGCCCACACCAACGAGCTCAAGGTCTATTACAAATAGCGGCCCGCGCCGCCAGCCGCAAACACCCGCAAGAAGAAAGGCCCCGCGAGAATGCTCACGGGGCCTTTTGTTTGGCTTGTCATAGTGGTTTCACACGAGGGAGCATCTCCCTGCCGCCCTGCTCAGCGCCGCTGTGAACGCCGCCGCTACTGCCCCAGGCCCGGCTCGATGGGCCGGGTGCTCTGGCCCTCGGCCTGCAGGGTGGCGCGCACCTCGCGCTCCTTGCCGTCGCGCTTCACGCTCAGGCGCACCTGCTCGCCGATCTTGAAATCGTCCAGGCGGGAAAGCAGCGCGGCCACGCTGTCCACGCCCTTGCCCTCCACGGCGGTGATGACGTCGCCCGGGACAAAGGAGCCGTCCTGGGCGAAGCGCGCGCCCTCCAGCCCGGCCGCGGCCGCGGCGGAGTTGGGCAGCACGCGCAGCACCAGCACGCCCTTGAGCCCCAGGTGCATGGCGGCCATGTCGTTGGTGCGCTGGTCAACCTCTATGCCCAGGGCCGGGCGCACGTACTTGCCCTTGCTGATGAGCTGCGGCACCACGCGGTTCACCGTATCCACCGGCACGGCGAAGCCCACGCCCGCCGAGCCCCCGGAGGGACCTGAAAATGGCGGTGTTCACGCCGATGAGCCGCCCGGCGGAATCGAGCAGCGGGCCGCCGGAATTGCCGGGATTGATGGCCGCGTCGGTCTGGATGAGATGCTCCACGCCGCCGGCATCCTCGCTCTTGAGCGAACGGTCCAGGGCCGAGACGATGCCCGTGGTGAGCGTCCAGTCGAGCCCGAAGGGATTGCCGATGGCGAAGACCTTCTGCCCCACCTTGAGGTCGGCCGAGGTGCCCAGGGGCAGGGGCTGGCGCTTGCCCGCGGAGTCGATGCGCAGCACCGCGAGGTCGTGCAGGGGGCTTGCGCCCACCAATGTGGCCGTGAACTCCTTGCCGTCGGAGAAGCGCACCCGGGCCTCCGCGGCGCCGGCCACCACATGGAAATTGGTGATGATGTGGCCCTTGTCGTCCCACACGAAGCCGGAGCCCGCGCCGCGCGGAATGGTCATGACATCGCGGGTCCAGAACTCCATGACGCGCTGGGTGGTGGTGATGAACACCACGGAATCGCGCGAACGTTCGAAGAGCTCGATGGTGCCCTTTTCGTCGGCCGCAAGCTCGCCGCGCGGGGTCACGGCGCGGGGCGCGGCGTTCTCGCGGCCCAGCATGCGCAGCACGTAGGGCGCGGCATTCCACACCGCAATCACGACGATGGCGGCCAGAGTGATCCATTTAAGCCGCCGCAGAAAGGTGTCGCCGCCAGTTTTCGTTTCCATGCACGCCCCCAAGGCCCGAGTTTTACGGAAGAAGGGCCGCGCAATGCGGGCACCCAACCGCCGCCGCCCGTTTTGTACTGTTTCCGTCAAGATTTTCAAGTGCCCAAAAGCCCCCACGGACTGCGGATAAGCCCCCCTCTTCCGCCGGGTCGGGCCAAGCGCCGCCAGACGCCGCGAAGAACAGGTCCTATCACTTTACCTATCAACTATACTGATGTAGCTTGATGACATGCGCCGCTTGCCACTTCCGACCCGTCTGCTTTTGCTCAGCCTGCTTTGCGGGGCCCTGGCCTGCGGCGGGCTGCTCTACGGTGCGTATACCGTGGCCCGGCAAGAGGCCCTGGACAACCTGAACGCCCAGCAGAGCATCCTTGCCCGCCAAGCGGCCCAGGGCATTCAGGACTATTTCACCAACATCAGGAGTCTGGCCTGGTCCGTGGCGCAAAACACCCACGTGGTGCACCTGGACGACGAGGGCGAAAAGTACCTCCTCACCGTCCTGCACGAGAACAGCCGCGAGGTTCTCGGCATCTCGCGCGTCACCGCCGAGGGCGTCATCCAATTCTCCACGCCGGACAACAGCGTGGCCGGGCGCAGCATCGCCTCCCAGGAGCATGTGACGCGCATCCTCTCGTCGCACAGCCCGGTCGTCAGCGATGTCGTCACCTCCACCCAGGGCTATCGCACCGTCATCCTGCATGTGCCCGTGTTCAAGGGCGAGGAATTCCGCGGCAGCCTGGGGCTGCTGCTCAACTTCGACGCCATTGCCCGGCGCTACCTGGAGGGCGTGCGCGTGGCCGAAACCGGCTACGCCTTCGTCTACAGCCAAAAGGGCATCCTCATATACAGCCCGGTGCCGGGCATAGCCGCCAAGCATTACGCAGAGGTGACGAAGAACTTCCCGGAGCTGCGGACCGTGGTGGAGCGCATGCTGGCGGGAGAATCCGGCACGGCGAGCTTCACCTTCGACCGCGTGCGCGACCAGGCCCCAGAGGTGGTGCGCAAGCATGCCGCGTTCATGCCCGTCAAGCTGGGCGACACCTTCTGGTCCGTGTGCGTCGCCACGCCGGAATCCGAGATATTGGCCACGCTGGAGCGTTTCGGCCTGTACCTGCTGCCCCTGGGCACGTTGGTGCTCCTGTTCACGGCCCTTGGCGTGGGCCTCGGCCTGCGGCACTTCGTGCAGGAGAAGGAAATAGTGCGCCGCCGCATGACCGAGGCCGCCCTGCGCGAAAGCGAGGAACGCTACCGCTCGGTCATCGAGAACATCTCCGACGTGTTCTACCGCACCGACGCCCTCGGCCATCTGGTCATGATCAGCCCCTCGGGCGTGGCCCTGGCCGGCTGTGCCTCTGAGGAGGAGATCCTGGGCCGTCCCAGCGCTGGGTTCTGGCGCAATCCGGCCGAGCGCGAACGGCTGCTGGCGGAACTGCGCAAGCACGGCTCCGTGCGCGATTTTGAAGTGGAGCTGATGACCAAGGAAGGCAAAAGCGTCCATGTCGCCACGTCCTCCAGCTTTTACCACGACAAGTACGGCGAGGTGCTGGGCGTGGAGGGCACCTTCCGCGACATCACCCAGCGCAAGCGCGACCAGGCCGCCCTGGAGGAAAGCGCGCGCCGCTTCCACTCGCTCTTCGACAACATGGCCGAAGGCGTGGCCCTGTGCACCCTGCTGCGCGACAAAACAGGCAAGGCCGTCAACTACCGCTTCGAGGCGGTGAACCACAGCTACGAGGGCATTTTCGACATCAAGGCCGGGGACGCGGTGGGCCGCACGGTCATGGAGACCTTCTCCCTGCCCGATCCGCCCTTCCTGGCCGAGATGACCGCAGTGATCGAATCCGGCCAGCCCTACAGAGTTGAAACCATGCTGCAGCCCCTGGGCAAGCATGTGGCCCTTTCCGCCGTGCCCTGGGTTGAGGGCGGGTTTGCGGCCATTTTCGAGGACATCTCCCAGCGCATGCGCGATCAGGCCGCCCTGGAGGAAAGCGCGCGCCGCTTCCACTCGCTCTTCGACAACATGGCCGAGGGCGTGGCCCTGTGCACACTGGTGCGCGACGAAACAGGCAAAGCCGTCAACTACCGCTACGAAGCGGTGAACCACAGCTATGAGGAAATCTTCAATATCAAGGCCGAGGACGCGCTGGGCCGCACGGTGACGGAGATATTCTCCCTGCCGGAGGCGCCTTATCTGGCGGAGCTCGCCCAGGTGGTGAACTCTGGCGAAAACGCCCACGTCGAGGCCTTGTACCAGCCCCTGGGCAAGCACCTGGCCCACTCCGCCGTGCCCTGGGTGGACGGCGGCTTCGCGGCCATCGTCGTGGACATCACCGAACGCAAACAGATGGAGATCCAGCTGCGCTTCCGCGCCCTGCACGATCCCCTGACCGGCCTGGCCAACCGCACCCTGTGCCTGGACCGCATAGCCCTGGCGAACGAGCGCGCGCAGCGCAGGTCCGGCATGCGCTTCGCCGTGGTGTTCATTGACCTGGACCGCTTCAAGGTCATCAACGACAGCCTGGGCCACGAGGCGGGCGACATGCTGCTGCGCGAGGTGGCGAGCCGACTTTTGGCCTGCACGCGGCGCATGGATACCGTGTGCCGCTACGGCGGCGACGAATTCGCCCTGGTGCTGGAGGAACTCTCCCAGCGCGACGTGCTGCGCACCTTGCGGCGCATCCGCGAAAGCCTCAAGAACCCTCTGGAGATCGGCGGGCACAACATCCAGGTGGAGGCCAGCTTCGGGGTGGCCTATCCCCCCAGCGAGCCCATAGGACCGGAGGACATTCTGCGCAACGCCAACATCGCGCTGCACCGGGCCAAGCACCTGGGCCGCAACCGCGTGGTGGTGTACAAGCAGAGCATGCACGAGGCCGCCATCGAGGTCATGAGCATGGAGAACGACATCCGCCGGGGCCTGGCCGACGGCGAATTCTACATGCTCTACCAACCCACCTTCGACTTGCGCAAACGGTCCCTGCGCGGCTTCGAGGCGCTGCTGCGCTGGCGGCACCCCTCGCGGGGCGCTGTGGGCCCCACGGAGTTCATTCCCGTGGCCGAGGAGTCCGGGTCCATCTTCGAGCTGGGCAGCTTCGCCCTGGACCGCGCCTGCCGCGAAATGGCCGATTTCCTGCGCGCCAACCCGGAGGTTGGGCCGCTGACCCTGTCCGTCAATCTTTCGCCCCGGCAGTTCTCGCGCCAGGGCTTGGCAGAGCAGATAGACCGGACCCTGGCGACCTCCGGCCTGCCGCCCCGGTGTCTCATGCTCGAAATCACCGAGTCGTCCATCATGAAGCACCCTGAGGCCTCGGCCAACATCCTCTCGCGCATCAAGGCGCGCGGGGTGGGCATCGCCATCGACGACTTCGGCACCGGCTATTCCTCCATGAGCGCGTTGCAGCACCTGCCGCTCAACTGCCTCAAGATCGACCGCAGCTTTGTGGCGCGCATAACGGAAAGCGCGGAAGACCGCGAGATCATCCGCGCCATCATCACCCTGGCGGCAAGCCTGCATTTGAGCACCGTGGCTGAGGGCATAGAGACAGAGGTCCAGCGCCAAGTCCTGGAGGACCTGGGCTGCGAGCTGGGCCAGGGCTACCTCTGCGCCGAGGCCGTGCCCCTGGAGGACTCCCTGCGCGTCATCAACCAGGCCGTGTGCAGCACGCCCGGCAGTCTGCCCGTCTAGCCGCCGGGCGCGTCAGTCCCGACAACAGGCCGGGCAACAGGCCTGGCAACAGGCCGGTGGACTGCCCCTGAGGGCCGCAGGAAACAACTTCCTATCACTTCACCGCTAGACCCCAGCCAAAAGCCGCGTCTCAATCTCCTCCGCCTGCCTGGGCGTAAGGTCCATGAACCGGAGCCCGGCGCAATGGCGGCTCCTGCCCTGCCTGCCGTGCTCGCCGCGCCAGCACACTCCCGCGGTTATGGGCGCCGGGTCCGAAAGTCCGCCGATGCGCAGGTTCAGCAGATCGCCTTTGCTGAAGGACTCCGCCCCGAGCACCAACCCGCCGTTGGCGGAGACATCAAGAATCGTCGCCTGGCTCGCGGCGCCGAAGCCCGGATCGTTGGCGTTGGCCAGCAAGGCCTGAAGCACCACCGGCGCGCGCGGCGCAAGACGCGCCCGGCGCGGGAAAAAGCGCAGCACCTGGGAGACGAAGTCTTGGGGCTTGTCCATGAATTCAAGAGCGTCGTTCGAATGCGCGCGGCGCACGCGCAGAAGCGGAAAGGCCTCGGCCAGTTGGAAAAGGTGCTCGCGCTGCAGGCCGTGGGTGCGCCACACTTCGTCGAACTCCAGCACAAAGCCGCTGACCGCCTGGTGCTGCAGGCGCTCTCCCAACTCCCGCATGTCCGCCGCGAACACGGGTGTCAGCCCGGAGGCCTGGAGCGTCTGCCTAAACTCCTCAGGATGCTTGGTCAAAACCAGAACAGGACGCGTCAGGGCGTCGTCCAGATCCACGGAGGAATCGTCTGTTGCGCGCATGGGAGCCTCCAGGTGCAAAAAGTGCCGATTGCCATTACGTATAGCATTTTTTGCAGCGCGTGCAAGCATGGCGTAAATCCCCAGTTCCAGCATGAGATCCTCGCCGCAAGGCGGGCCAGGACGACGCATTTCAACGTTGGTTTGGCGCCGGCAGGCGGGCGCGAGGAGAAGCTCGATGCGTGCGGGACGGATTCCGGCAATGGCCGTGCAGCAAAGCCGCGCAGCAGGGTCGGCCGAACAGCCCGCGAACCAGCGCAAGAACGCGGCCATCGGGAGAAAGGGGAAAAGGCGGCAGCGGCGCAAGGCCGGAGCGGGCGACTACTTGATCTTGGCTTGGGTCAGCACCAGGGCCTGCAGCACGCGCGCCCACTCCGGATCATAGCCGGGGTCCTGGGTCAGGGCGGCCGTGGCCTTCATGGGCTCCATGGCGGGCGCAAAAGAGCGCTTCACGGTCATGGCGCAATATGAATCGACCACGGCGCACAGCCGGGCCAGGGTGCCTATGGCCGCGCCGGATTTCTTCTGCGGATAGCCGGAGCCGTTGAGGCGCTCGTGGTGGTCCTGCACGCACTCCTCCACTTCGGGGAAGCGCAGGTCGAGCTTGGTCAGCATTTCGTAGCCGGACTGGGGGTGGCGCTGCACCTTGCCGCGTTCGTCCGGCGTCAGGGGCTTGTCCTTGTCGCGGATGAAGGCCGGGACCTTGCTCATGCCCATGTCGTGCAGAAACAGCCCGGTGGTGAGGTGGTTCAGGAATTTGCGCTTGATGTCGCCCGCCTCGTATTGGGGGGTGTGGGCCTTTATGTGCACGGCCAGGCCCAAAACGCCGCAGTTGAAGGAGTGATTCTCCAGGCTGTGCACCTGGTGCAGCCGCTTGGTCAGCGCGCGGATGCGGTGCGGGTCCTGGGAAAGATACTCGGTGAAGACCATGAGGTCGGTCCACAGCTTGGCGAACACGGGCGCCACGGGCTGGTCGAAGAACTCCGCCAGGCGGCGCGTCAGGGCCTGGGCGAAGATATCGGCGATTTCGGTCTCGTGCAGGTTCTTGTCCACCAGCACCAGGTCGAGCTGGTAGCTGATGTGCTTGACGTAGACGGGATGGTCCGCGCGGGAGACGAAGACCACGCCATCGTCCACAAGCTGGGCCAACTCCTCAACTTTTTCGTTGGTCAGACGCTCGCCCGCTTTGCAGTAGGGCAGCACGCGGGCCACGTCCTCCTTGAACCGAAACAGGTCCAGGGGCGGCCGATATTTGCTGAAGCTCTCCAAAATATCCAGGTTGATCTGATAGAACTGCTCGTCCAGGGCATCGGCAATGCTTGCTTTTTTCTCCACTGCGGCCATTGCTACGCACCCTTCCCGGTCATGGGGCGTTTGAGCCTCCGCCTGCTTTCGGCGAGTCGCTCCACACTGGCCGCAAAAACGGCGTTCACTCCGGTGCGCTTGCCCTGCTCTGCTCGCATTCGTCCCCCGTGCCGACCCTGCGCCGCCGCCGCACCGGCGATGGCCAACATTCCAGCATTATTTATTGTTCTACGGGAAGCACTCACCCGCCCCAAAACTGGTTCGATTACTAACCGCATTTCTTAGGGATGCAAATCTTTTTTGTATTGACTTTCCCTTGGATTTCATAAAAAGGTGGGTCGAAGTGGTAATTCGTGGGAAATAGTGGTTTGGAGAGGGAAATACGTGCGACTTCTAGGCCATGCTCACCGCAGTCTCGATCCCAAGGGTAGGCTTATGCTCACCCCGGAGTTCCGCGATCAATTTTTGGCGGAATCTCCAGACGGGCGGCTGGTTCTGACCATCTACCAGGGTCAGATCATCGGCATCACGCCCGCGCAGTGGGACGTGTTCGTGGCGGAAATGGAAGAGAAACTCAACGCGCCCTCCACCACCTTGCAGCACATTCGCCGCGTGGCCTTTGCCGGTTATTCGGAAGTTGTTTTGGACAAGCAGGGCCGCATCCAGCTGCCCACGCACCTGCGCAAAAGCGGAAGGCTGGAGCGCGATGTGGTGCTGGTGGGCGTGGGCCGCTGCTTCGAAATTTGGGACAAGGAACGCTTCGAGGCCCTGCTTGAGCAGAACAACGAGGACGTCTCCGCAGAACTGGCCCGGGCAGACATAAAACTGCCGTTCTAAGAGGGAGAGCAAGAATGCCCGCAGAAGAAGCCGTTCCCCACGTACCAGTGATGCTGGACGAGGTGGTGGGCTACCTTTCGCCCAAGCCCGGCGGCCGTTATCTGGACGGCACCCTGGGCCTGGCAGGGCACAGTCTTGGACTTTTGCGGGCCAGTGGCGGCGAGGCGAACCTCGTGTGTCTGGACCGCGACGAAGAGGCCCTGGCCCTGGCGCGCAAACGCCTGGAGGAATTTCCCGGCCGGGCGCAGACGTTCTATTCGCCCTTCAGCGAATTCGAGTCCGCCCTGGCCGAAGCCGGCTGGGACAGCATCGACGGCGCCGTGCTGGACCTGGGCGTCAGCTCCCTGCAGCTCGACGAGGCCGAGCGCGGCTTCAGCTTCATGGCCGACGGCCCGCTGGACATGCGCATGGACGCCACGAGCGGCATGGACTCGGCGCACACGCTGGTGAATTGCGAACATTTCGAGGAGCTCAAGCGCATCATCCGCGACCTGGGCGGCGAGCCCCTGGGCGGCAAGATCGCCCGGGCCATAGTGCGCGCGCGTGAGCAGGCGGAAATAACCACCACGTCAAGACTTGCGGAAATCGTGTCCAGGGCGTACCCCCCCGACCGCCGCCGGGAGGCCAGAAACCACCCGGCCACCCGCACGTTCATGGCCCTGCGCATGGCGGTGAACCAGGAAATCGAGGAATTGAAGACGTTTTTGGAGCGCATTGTGCGATATCTGAAGCCCGGCGCCCGCGTGGCCATCATCTCCTTCCACTCCGCCGAAGACCGCGAGGTGAAGGAAAGCTTCCGCTATTGGGCCAAGGGCTGCCGCTGCCCGCTGGAGCAGGCCTTCTGCACCTGCGACCGCATACCGCTTTTGCGCATTTTGACCAAGAAACCCCAGCTGCCCACGCAGCTTGAAATGGACCGCAACCCCCGCAGCCGCAGCGCCAAACTGCGCGTGGCCGAGCGGCTGGCTCCCGCCGGGGAGGCCAAATGAGCCGCATGCGGGGCTTTGTGCTGGCGTTCGTGTGCGCCATCGCCGGTTCGCTGGTGCTGGGCCTTTCCAGCGTGTGGCTGAACATTGAGCGCATGGATCTGGCCTACGACTTGAACAAGCTCGAAAAGGAGTTGGCGGCCCGCACCTCGCTGGCCTCCAAGCTGGAACTGGAACGCAACAATCTCATCTCGCCCTACCGGCTCAAGCGGTTGGCTTCCATGTACGGGCTTGTGCCCGTCGGACCGGGGCAGATGCGCATCATGACAGGCCAGGACAAGGGCCAGACCAAATAGCGGCAGGGATATGGGGAATGGCGATAAAAAGCCGCATAGAGCGCAAGCGGCCCAAAGAGGCGCGCAGCAAATCGGACTCCGGCAGGGCGAAGCTTGCCTGCGTTGCGCTGATTTTCGCGCTCATCTGGGTGGTCCTGTGGGGCCGCGCCGCCTATGTGCAGATTTTTCTTGGCCCGAAGCTTTCCGACGCGGCGGGCAAGCAGAACCTGGCCACGGAGTTCGAACTGGGAGAGCGCGGGCGCATCTACGCCAGCAACAACGCTATTTTGGCCACCAGTGTGGAGAGCAAGAGCGTGTACGCATCGCCGGTTGAAATTCAGAACCCGGCCCAGACGGCCCAAACCCTGGCCCAGATTCTCGGCGCGCCGAAGAAGAATCTGGAGCGCGAGCTCGCGTCGAGCAAGGGCTTTGTCTGGATCAAGCGCCAGATTGAGGACCGCGAGGCCCAGGAGCTGCAAAAAGCCAATCTGGCCGGCGTGCACCTGACCAGCGAATACCGCCGCATGTACCCCAACCGGCACCTGGCCGGGCAGGTGCTGGGCTTTGTGGACGTGGACGGCAAGGGCCTGGAGGGCATCGAGGGACTCTTCGACGAGCGCATGGCCGGCGGCCGCGCCAAGTTCGTGGTCCAGCGCGACGCCTCCGGCCGCAGGCTGTACCTGGACGCCCAGGGCAAGGAAATGAACATCCGCGGCCAGGACGTGCGCCTGACCATCGACACCGTGGTGCAGGACGCCGCCGAACAGGCCGTGGCCGAGGTGGTGAACCGCTACAATGGCCGCTCCGGCATGGCCATCGTGGTGCGCGTGGCCACGGGCGACATTTTGGCCCTTGCCCACTACCCGTACTTCAATTCGAACAATCCCTCGGAGTCCAAGGCCGCAGCACGCAGAAACCGCGCCGCAACCGACATCTTCGAGCCGGGCTCGACCATGAAGCCCTTCACCTTCATCGCCGCGCTGGAGCAGAAGGTCATTGACCAGAACAAGATCTTTGACTGTGAAAACGGCAAGTGGAATCTGCGCGGCAAGACCATCCGCGACACCCACCCGTACCGCTGGCTGCCCGCCAACCGCGTGCTGCGCTACTCAAGCAACATCGGAACGGCCAAGATAGGCCTCTCCCTCGGCGCGCAGCCCCTGTACGGCTACCTGCGCAAACTCGGCTTCGGCGAACGTCCGGGGCTGTCCCTGCCCAGCGAATCGCCCGGCATGCTGCGCCAGCCCAAAGAATGGTCCGAGTTCGACCTTGCGACCATCTCCTTCGGGCAGGGCATCGGCGTCACTGGCCTGCAAATGGCCAAGGCCTACCTCACCCTGGCGAACAAGGGCGTGACCAAACCGCTGCGTCTGGTGCTTGATCCGCCGCAGGAAACGGACCAGGAAACCGTGCGCGTGTTCAGCGCGCAGACCGCGGACACCGTGCTTTCCATGATGCGCGAGGTCGTGGAGGAAGACGGCACCGGCAAGGTGGCGCGCATTCCCGGCGTGCCCATGGCGGGCAAGACCGGCACGGCCCAGAAGGTCGGCGGCGCCGCGGGCAAGGGCTACGGCGACGGCATCGTGGCTTCTTTTGTGGGCCTGGTGCCAGCGGACAAGCCGGAATTTTTGTTCCTGGTCGCGGTGGATGAACCCACGCCGGTGAGTTTTGGCGGCGTTGTGGCCGCGCCCGCCGTGCGCGACATCGCCATCAAGACGCTCTCCTACTTCGGCCGCCTGCCCGAGGCCAAGGGCGCTCCCGAAAGCAACGCCACGGAGAACAGCATGACGGCCCGGGCCCTGCATTCGCCCACGGCCGAAGGCGGCGGGGCAAGCGTGCCCAACCTCGTCGGGCTGTCCGTGCGCCGCGCGCTTGAGGTGTTGGGAAAACGCGGCATCGTGCCATCGCTCAAGGGTGGCGGCATGGAGATCACCAATCAGAAGCCCGCACCGGGCGAACCATGGCCGGAAGGCGGCGACGCCGGCAAGGGCGAAGGTTTTGTGCTCTGGCTGGGCCATGCGGAGAAGGAGAGGAAGCAGTGAACGGCCCGCGCTTTAATGAATTGCTGGCGCTCGTCAGCCGGGGCCTGATGGTCCAGACCGACTCCCGCCAGGTGAAACCCGGCGAGGCTTTTGTGCTTATGCCCGCGGCTGCGGACAAGTCCGCCGCGTTCTTGGCCGATGCCCTGGCCCACGGCGCGGCCTGGGTTGTGCTGAACCACGACGAACCCGCTCCCGAAGGCATGCGCGCCACCCTGGTGCGCGTGGACGACACAGCCGAAGCCCTGGGCACCCTGGCCGAGGCGCACTTCCGCACGCGCGAGCAGGCCATGCAGGTTGTCGCCGTCACCGGCACCAATGGCAAAACCACCATCACCTATCTTTTGGAAGGCCTGCTCTCCGCCTGCGGCCGCTATGTCGGCGTGCTGGGCACCGTGGCCTACCGCTGGCCGGGCACGAGCATTGAGGCCAACCTGACCACCCCCGGCTGCTGGCGCCTGCACGAGCTTTTCGCCCAAATGAGCGAGGCCGGCGTGGACACCGTGGTCATGGAGACCAGCTCCCACGCCCTGCAGCAAAAGCGCGTGGCCGGGCTCGAGTTCGACGCCGCCGTGCTGACGAACCTGACCCAGGACCACCTGGACTACCACGGCGATTTCGAGTCGTACTATCAAGCCAAGAACCTGCTGTTCGGCACCTATCCGCGCCTGGACAAGCACAAGGCCGCCAACGCCGACGACGCCTATGGCATGCGCCTGCTTTCCGAATACCCCGACGCCATCGGCTTCACCCTCAAGGGCGCACAGGCGCCCAAGGGCAACCAGATGCTGCGCGGCGACCTGGTGGAATGCACCCCCAGGGGCATGACCTTGCGCATGGAGTTTGAAGGCAAGTGCTGGAGCCTCAAGTCGGGCCTGGTGGGCGCGCACAACGCCAGCAACCTGCTGGCCGCGCAGGCCGCCGCCCTTGGCCTGGGCCTGGGTCCGGCCGACATGCAGCCCCTGGCTCCCTTCACCGGCGTGCCGGGCCGGCTGCAGCGCGTGCACAACGAGCGCGACCTGGATGTTTTCGTCGACTACGCGCACACCCCGGACGCCCTGCTCAACGTGCAGCGCGCCCTGCGCGACGCGGGCTTCAAGCGCCTCGTCACGGTGTTCGGCTGCGGCGGCAACCGCGACCGCACCAAGCGTCCGCTCATGGGTAAGGCCGTGGCCGAGCTTTCGGACGTGGCCGTGCTGACCTCGGACAACCCGCGCTTCGAGGATCCGCTGGAGATCATAAACGACGTGCGCCCCGGCCTGGCCAATGCCAAGCAGGTGGTGGAGGACCCGGACCGCTACGCCGCCCTGTGCAAGGCCGTGGCCCTGCTGCAGCCGGGCGACGCCCTGCTTGTGGCGGGCAAAGGCCACGAGCCCTATCAGCTCATCAACGGCGTGAAGCACCCCTTCTCCGATGTCGAGGCCGTTGGCCGCGCCATCCGCGAGGTTCTCGGATGAACTTGACTCTGCGCGACATCGCCCAGTGCCTGAACGGCAGCGTGCTCACCGGACCCGAAGCGGATCTGGCGGTCACCACCGTGCGCACGGACAGCCGCGAGGTCACCCCCGGAGACCTGTTCTCTGCCTCAAGGCGAGCGCTACGACGCCCACGACTACGCCGCGCAGGTGGCGGCCGCGGGCGCCTGCGCCATCGTGGCCAGCCGCGA